>JAEAME010000568.1_pt1 | contig 36247 bp, 25 predicted proteins | sample 8958731 | NCBI WGS metagenome assembly JAEAME01 (sample SAMN16933194, study PRJNA681113) | bioreactor sludge metagenome | isolation source: anerobic bioreactor sludge (Control) | place: India:Bengaluru | collected 2018-10-24
AGATCCCGATGAACTGGGGCTGCCGGGTCTGCAGGATCGAATAGGCAAAGGCATACCAGCTGAGCGAGTCTTTGGTCTTATCCGTAGCTAATCGTTTAAGGGCATTTTCATAGGTAGCGTCATACCAGGCGTAATCATACTGAACCATGGAGGCCAGTTTGATGCCGGTGCTGTTGTCCTGCCACAATGCCGCAGCATTGGCGAGGGTGGGCTTGTCGTACTTATGGTACAGCTGGCTGCCGCCGTTCAGCCGCTCTTCCGTAAAATACCAGAGCGCCGACATGCACATACCGGCGCAGATGCCACGGGGCGAGACGATAGAACCGTAATTGGTAAATTCCCAGTCGTCGTATCCGGGTTCAAAATCTGAAACAATGTCGGTCTGTTTTTTCAGCTCCTCCAGGGCGATGGAGGAGATCACAAAATAGCCCGAGTCGGTGACCGCCTGGCTGCCGGCACCGCTTTTAAGCGTTCGCCGCCCGCCGGAGCCCGTCATCGCGGAGGTGGAGAAATGCCTCGAGGCCACCACCACGGAATGGCCGGTGCAGGAGAGCAGCGGCATTCCCTCCAGTTCGCCCGTGGCTTCGTTATAAAGGAATCCCATGGCGAAATGGCCTTCGGGGAGCGTTACCGGCACCTCCACGGTTATCAGGCTGTCGGCATAGCCGCCGCCGTAGCTGATGCCGATCAGGGGCGTGACAGGGTTGAAGAATTTCCCGAAATCATGGCCCCGGATGTCGGACCAGGAGAGGGTCAAGGTTTGATCCGAAGGAAAGGCTTGGGCGGGCAGGGTGATTTTCAGTCCGTCGACCGGCGATCCCTGCGGGGGAACCACGGCGCTTCCGCCGGCGACAGAGAGGGTGGTTGTCAGCGCCACCTGTCTCTTTCCGGTTTCCATGTTTTCGCGCACGATGGTTTCCTGGTCGTCGAGGAGGCAGCGGACCGACATGCCGTAGTTTTTGAGGCCGATGTAGAACTTGAGGCTGTCGTTGTCGTGGCGGAGGCCGAAGGCATAGGAATGGACGGAGTCGTTGGGTGAGGGGCACCACCAGTAGCCCTGGAATCCCAGGTTGTAGAAAGCGCCTTCGGTGGTGCGGTAACCGCCGGGTCTGGCGGTGAAACCGGTGGAATTGCCGGCGCCTGTATTGGGGCTGTACCAGTGGGCCGTGCCCGTCTCCTTCAGTTTCCCCCCGACGGCTTTGTCGCCCACCAGCGACTGGGCCAGCGCCACCGCCTCCTGGTAGCTGGGGAGCCTCCACCCTTCGGGGGCGATGGAACGGGCATCGGTCAGCGCATACCAGTTGTAGAGCCGGCCGTATTCCCCGGCCAGAAGCGCGGAATTATCGAAATTGCTGAAGGCGCCCGCCTTGGTGGCGCTCCAGGCCTGGTTTCCCTGAACCTCCGGAATGGGATCGCCGTTCCGGTAACGGGTGGTTTTCAGGTTGGCGGCCATCCAGAATCGCCCGCCGATCCGGACGACCGGATAGTTATTGTTGTCGGCATCGACGCATTTCACAAAGGGAAAGGTGACTGTTTTGCTGCCTTCAGGGGCTTCCACCAGGATGGTCCGGAAGTTCCCGGACCGGCCCGCCAGGCGTATCAGTTCGCCGTCGCGGTAACCGAGCGTGGCGTCTGCGGCTGCACTCTTGGCCCGCGAAGCCGGAAATCCGCTCTCCTGCATCCCCTCAGGGCGGATGGAGATTCCTGAGGAGGCCGCTGCGGTACTGAGCACCCTGGCTACGGAGGAAAGACCCGGTGTTGAAATCCGCAAGGCATACAATCCTCCGCCCATTCCACCGAGAGTGAATACATTCATCCCCTGCTGCAGGGGCAGGCGTGTCCGGGTAACCAGCCGGCCTGCGTAATCAAAAAGCTCCAGAAGGGCCTGCCCGGCAACGGCGGAATGGTAAGCGGCCCTGCAACGCCCCGGTGCAGGATTGGGCCAGATACGCAACCCCGGCTCTATCCCCAGGGGAGCCAATCCACTGGAACCCCTCCGCAGCACCAGGGTCTCCATACCCGCCAGCATCACCCGTTCGCCGCTGGTAAGGTTTTCAGCCTCCACCGAATCGACGGCGGTCTGCTCACCGCTGCCCGTAAAAGTGATCAGATAGTCCTGCGAATGAAGAATCATTGTGATGGGCAGGAGCAGAAAGAAAAGTACCGTTTTCTTCATCTCATCTCGTAAAGTCAGTTGACAACATCCTTGTCCGGCCATCAATATGCGGTTGCCGGGATCCGGTGGCCCGGAAAAACACTCTGAGGAGGGCGCCGCCACCGGTTAAGTACGGCTCCGGCTGGCTGCCCCTTATGATATAGGGTACGGATTCAGGCCCAGAAGGTTCGCAGGGCCGCTAACGGATCCGCAGTATGTCGGAAACAGGCCCCCGCATGGCCGCAGGTGCGATACGGCCTTTTCCGGAGGACGGCTTCCCCGGAAGAGCTTACCTGGACGGGCTCAGCCCTGCCATCGCCCTGAGCAGCTCCCGGGTTTTAAGGCCCGACTCCTTCAGGTCGGCCGCCGACCACTTTCCCTTCGACGAGGCCGAGGGCAGCAGCATGGAGCAGGTTTCGTCCTTGTCGGCCACCGACCAGGTCACCCAGCTGATCCGGTTGGCTTTCATCCACCCGATCCAGCGGTTCCACTCCTCAAAATCGATGGGGCCGTTGCCGCTGGCTTCCATGCCCGCCGATTCCGAGACGAAAAGCGGGATTCCTTTCTCCAGGGCATAGTTGCACCGGTCACGGAGCGACTGCTTATGGGTGGCGGCATAGAAATGGACGGTGTACATCAGGTTCTCGAAGCCGGTCAGCGGGTCGTCGGCCACAAGGTGGAGGTCCTGGCACCAGTGCGGACTTCCCACGAGGATCAGGTTATCGGGATCGGAAGCCCGGATAGCCCGGATCACCTCTTCGCTGTAGACCTTAACGTCGGCCCAGGAGTCGCGGACCGGTTCGTTGAAGATTTCGTAGATGACATGGGGGTATTTTCCGTATTTCCGGGCCATGGCGCCGAAGAATGCGGCCGCCTCCGCCGTTTTCAGCTCATGGCTGTGCCAGTCGATGATCACATATACATCGTACCGGATGGCGGCGTCGACCACGGCCTGGATGGTTTTTACCGACCAGTCGGGCTTGTCGGTATAACTGCCCTTGGGACCCACGCCCATGGCCGCCCGTACCACCGTACAGCCCCAGTCGTTGCGCAGCCACTTCACCGATTCGCGGGTGTAGAACCGGGGCCACCAGTTATGCCATCCGTAGCTTACGCCGGCCAGCATCAGCGGCTCTCCCCTCTCATCGACCAGGCGGGTGCCCTGCACCGAAAGGCGGCCATGTTCCTTCACCGGCCGGGCAGCCACCGCCCCGGAGGCCATCAGGAAAACAAGAAAAAAAAGTACAAGCGGCTTCATGGATTTCGGTTTCATACAACAATCATCAGTTTGAATCATTACTTGCAATGGTTCCAGCCGGGAAACAGATTGTTCATTTATGAGGCTTCATCATCCCGGTGGGTACTCCCGGTTGCACGGGTTTGCCGTTAAAAGGATAAAATTAATAAAAGAAAAGCCCCACGCTATGGAAATCCCTGCTTTTTTCCGGGAGGAGCCCGGTTATTCGCCGGTCCGCCCAGCAGCAGGAGGAACAGGAGAGAAAGGCGGACTGACTGGCCGGGGCTTCCCCGAAGCCGCCCGGGAAGGGCGGCCATCCAACCCGGCTTCATGGCAGCCTGCCGCTCCGGCCGGACCGCTGCAGTCCGTTTCACGGGACGTTCGGTACCCGCGTCGTTTGGACCTGCCCTATGGCCGATATTCCGGGAATTTTTGCTATATTGTATACCCTGACCGGCCTGCGGAAAGGAATGCAACCCCGGAGATGACGGGGACGTCGCCCGGGGGTTAACTCCATGTCCGTTCCTCCCGGGGAGACCGATCCTTTCCCGGACCGTATGAGTTTCCAACAGCAGAGAGAACCATGAAAACAGACCGAATGCAAGAGAAAAAAGAAAGAGGATGGATCCGGATTCCCAACGACCGGGAGCTGATTCCGGCGGTCGTCGCCTATGCCGGGAAGATTGCCAGGCAGACCGGATTTTCGGCAGGCGACAGCAAAAAGATCCAGCTGGCGGTGGAAGAGGCCTGCCTGCATGTGATCACCTGTTCCTTCCGGACTGACGAGGAGGCAGAATTCGACCTCCGGTTTATCCGGCGTTCCGACGGGCTGGAGGTCAGGGTCCACGACATGGGGCTGCCCTACGATCCGAAAAAGGCGCCGGTGTACGATCCGGAGGCAGACCCCGGCATCCGGGAACTCGGGGGACTGGGCTCCTACCTCATCAGCCGGATGATGGATGAGTTCAGCTTCAACAACCTGGGCATCAACGGCAAGGAGATGGTGCTGGTGAAGTATTCCGACACGCCCTATGTGACGAATGACATGGAGAAGCCGGAGGTTACAACCGCGGTCGTGCCGCCGGAAACGGGAGGTGCAGCCGGGGAGACCCTTTCCATCCGCCTTGCGGAACCTGCCGATGCCCCGGAAGTGTGCCGCTGCATTTACGACTGTTACGGCTACACCTATGCCAACGAGAATGTCTACTACCCGGAGCGGGTGGCGGCCATGAACCGGCAGGGTCTCCTCCGCTCGGCCATAGCCGTCACCCCGGAGGGAGAGGTTGCCGGCCATTGTGCGCTGCTTTTCCACGACCATCTGCCCCCTGAGCTGGGCATCGCCGCCATAAGGAAAAAATTCCGGGGACTGGGGATTGCCCCCCGGCTGAATGAATTCCTGGAAGCGGAAGCCCGGAACAAAGGATGCAAAGGCATGATGATCAAGCAGGTGACAGCACACCCCCACAGCCAGAAAATAGCCGCCCGCTCCGGCTTCAGGGATTGCGGACTGCTGCTGGCCCATGCGCCCAGAAGCCTCTCCTTCAAAGGAATCAACGAGAACCTGGCGCAGCGCAATTCCGATGTGCTGGGATTCAAATACCTGGCCGCCCCGCCACCGCGGATTCTGTATGCTCCGAAGCATCATCATGCCATGATGGCCTCCCTTGTCACCCCTCTGGACGACGGCGCCCGGGTGGCGGTTTCCGCACAGAAAAATGCGGAAACCCCAAACAGCATCCTCACCGTCACGCTGCACCGTCTCCGCTCGATGGCTGAAATTTTCGTCCTCAAAGCGGGCGACGACCTGCTCGCCGTGGTGCGCTCCGAAATGCAGAAGCTCTTCAGGGAGGAGATCCGGGTTTTCGAAATGTGGCTGAGCCTCTCCGATCCGGCAGTGGCTCCGTTGATAGGGCCTCTGGAAAAGCTGGGGTTCATATTTACGGGGGTCCTTCCGGGAACCACCCTGGGGGATGCCATTCTTATGCAATATTTCAACGGGGTATTCATCGACTACGGCGGAATCGTGCTGCTCTCTGAGGTGGCGGTTGATTTGCTGGAATATGTGCGGCGCCATGACCCGCATGCCGGATAGCCCTCCTTCCGGCAGCGGCCGGGCCGCCCATTCCCGAGGGTTTCCGGCACCGGAAGCCGGACATAAAGAGCACGGCAGGCAGGACAGCCCCACCGGATTCTGCGGGCAAAAGGGCTGCCTTTGCGAACCGAAACCCTTTGCCGGATAAACGGAGGATTTCACAGGATAAAACGGGGCATTCGCAGAAAGGATTCCGGACTCCCGGAAAATATTGGCTTAATTTAGGGCGGATGATCCGTAAGCTCTACCCCTCCCCGGCCGGGGACAGGATGAATGAGGGGACGGGGAGGCAAAGGGAGTCTTAAAGGAAAGGCAAAATGAAGAACAGGGATATCCTGCTGGTCCATCTCCTTTGTTGGTTTTGCGTGGTCAACCAGTCGCTGTTTCCCGCCACGGTGGGGCGGGGCGGACTGTTTGCGGGCGGGGCGCACCCCTCTGAGGTGGGATTGTCACTGCTGCTGAACGCGACGGTGTTTTACCTGGTTTATTATGCCTTTCCCCGCCTGGTAACTTTCCGCAGGTGGAGCAGCGCGGCGGCCGCGGCGTTGGGGATGGCCGGCGGTCTCCTCCTGGGGCGGCTTGGTGCCGCCTGGATCTACTGGAAGATCGCCGGCCACCCCGGCGGCGGCGAAATGGCATTCGCCGGCGAAGCCTTGTGGAATGAACTCAGACAGCTCCTCGTCAGCGCCGCCTATGCCCTGCTGATCCGCTTCCTCGCCGACGCCTCCGGGGCTCAGAAACGGAAATTGGAACTTACCAGCCAGCAGCAGGCCGACGAACTGGCCCTCCTCCGGGCACAGGTAAATCCCCACTTTTTGTTCAACACCCTTAACAGCATCTACTCGCTGGTCTACCAGCGGTCGGAAGAGGCCCCCGGAGCGGTTATGAAGTTTTCATCCGTCATGCGGTATGTCCTTTCCGATGCGACCGCCGAAAGGGTATCCCTCGACAAGGAGGTCGAATACCTCATCAGTTATATCGAATTGCAAAGCCTGCGCGTTGCCCAGCCGGGATTCGTCAACCTGGCCCTGGAAGGGGATACCGCACGGACCGTCATCGCCCCCATGCTGCTGTTCCCCCTGGTGGAAAACGCCTTCAAGCATGGCAGCAAGACCATGAATCCCGGAATCTTCGTCCGGCTGGAGTGCGGCGAGGGATGGCTGCGGTTCACCGTGGCCAACTACCTCCGGGAAAACCGGATTCCCGGCGAAACAGCAACAAGGGGCACCGGACTGGCCCACCTGCGACGGAGACTTGAACTGACCTATCCGGGCCAGCACAGCCTGCAAACAAAAACCGGCGACAACCGGTTTACCGTAACCCTGGAAATCGGGCTGCCCGGTGAAGCAGAAAGGCCTGCCAGCCGGAAGCAAGGCCGCCACGAAGGACTCACGGGAACAGGTTCCGCAGAGCCTCAGGAACGTCTCCGGGACCGGAGCCGCCCATAATCCGACTATACATCACCCAATGGAAGATAGCAGATTAAAAATCAATTGCATCGCCGTCGACGACGAACCCCTTTCGCTCGACATCCTCGCAGCCTACTGCGCAAAAGTCCCCTTTCTCGACCTGGTCAGGACATTCAACAGCGCCATCGACACCCTTGCCTACCTGCGCGACCATTCCGTCGACCTGATGTTTCTCGACATCCAGATGGAGGGATTGACAGGCATTCAGCTGATCGGGGCGCTGAAGAACAAACCCCGCATCATCCTCACAACGGCCTATGACCGGTATGCCGTCGAGGGATTTGAACTCGAGGTAGACGATTACCTGCTGAAGCCCATCTCTTTCGGGCGCTTCGTCAAAGGGGTCAGCAAGGTGGCCGAGCGGATGCAGCGCGAGGGACCGGCGCTCCCGGAGAAAAAATCGCCGCCCGCGGGGACCGCGGAGGCCGAACCTGCTTATTTCTTCGTGAAAACCGAAACCCGCATCGAAAAGGTGAACGCCTCCGAGATACTTTACGTGGAGGGCATGGGCGATTACTGGCGCATCGTAACCCCGGAACGGCGGATCATGACCCTGATGAACGCCCGGGGCATCGCCGAAATGCTGTGCGAACCGCAGTTCTGCAGGGTCCACAAATCCTACTTCGTCGCCCTGGGCAAAATCGATTATATCGAAAGAAAACACATCAAGATCGGTCCTGTACGGATACCGGTCAGCGACACCCACCAGAAACACTTTCTCGAGCTCATTGAAAAAAACAAGCTTACCTGAAGGGCGGATTCTCCGCACCCTGTCAAACGGCCTCCTCCATCTGCAAAAGGGGCCAAACAGCCGGTGAACCGTTCACCGATCCCTTTTGCCGGCTTGCAGAATAGATTTGGCTTCCCCGGCCCACATGGGTTACCTTTGATTCAGCCATTGAAACAATTTAATAAACAGGAGGAAAAGCCATGAAAAAAATGATTGCAACGTTACTGTTCGTTTCGGCCGTTTGGATGGTCCAGGCAGCCGGAGAACTGAGCTATGTGGTGGTGGATGGGAAGGCCTATTTCACCGAAGAGGTAAAAGTGGGAATTTCCAATGTCCGGATAGCCACCGATGAAGGGTTGACGCTCAAGGCTCCTCTCAAGAAGGTGGATGCCATCTTCACGGAGGGGAAACTGGTGGAGCGGATGCCGGTGGTTTGCCATGACGGAAAGACAAAAGGGAGTGCCCTGATGCAATTCGTAGCCCAGCGGAATGACCTGCGGCTTTACAAATGCTATTCAGACAACCAGATTGAAAACCAGGACTGCTGCTTTACGGACGGTTCGAACCGCGAGGCAAGGCTGATCATTTACCGGAACGGCGAGTTGTATCTTCCGGTGAATGAAAAAAACGCCCCCACGGTGCTCCCTTTTTTCCACATCACCCTGAAGGAAAAAATCTGAGCCGGCGGCGATGGGTTGCGCAGCCCGGGGAATTGGTTCTTTTATTCCTGTGAATGAAACAGGTGCGGACACCTCCGGCTGAAATAACCCGGAGGTGCATCACAGGGTGCGGAGGTTTGCAGTGGCAAGGCCGGACGCTTCCCGGAAGGGAAGATCCGGCTTTGTTCATTGCAGGCTTTGCCGATCGGCCTTTGAGGGCAGTAGGACCGTGAAAACACTGCCCTTTCCCTCTTCGCTTTCCACCTCAATACTTCCCCCGTGTTTTCCGACGAACTCCGCGCACAGCAGCAAACCAAGGCCGCTGCCCGGTTCCTGTTCGGTGCCCCGCGTACTGTGTGAGGCGTCGATCCGGAAAAGGTGGGCTATTTTGCCGGCAGGGATTCCGGTTCCGTTGTCCTTCACCGATAACCGGCATTGCTCCTTCCCGCCCTGAAGGATCACCCGTATTTCGCCGCCGGGGAAGGAGAATTTCAGGGCGTTGGTCAACAGGTTGCGTACGACCGTCATCATCATGTTTCCGTCGGCCATCACCCGGGTTTCGCCTTCGGTGCGGGTGTGAATCCGGATGTTTTTGGCAGCCGCCTGCGCCGCCACCAGGGCGATGCTTTCCGTCACCAGGCTATTCATGTCGGTTTCACGGGGGGCGAAGGCCAGGCTGCCAGTCTGGGAACGGGCCCAGAGCAGCAGGTTTTCCAGCAGTTCATGGGCCTGGCCGGAAGCCCGCAGTATGGTCTCGAGCGACTTTTTCATCATGCCACGGTCGGCCGTTTCCAGGTTGGCCAGCAACAATCCGGAAAGCCCCATAATGCTGTGAAAGGGATTCCGGAGGTCGTGTGCTATGATCGAGAAGAATCGGTCTTTTGAAGCGTTCAGCGCCTTGAGTTCTGCGTTTTTCTCCAGGATCTCCCGTTTCTGGGATTCGACCAGCAGGGTACGCTCGCGGACTTTATCCTCGAGGAGCCTGCGGGCCCGGAGGTGCAGCCGTTCCCGACGCCGGACGAAAAACCAGACGGCGGCCAGCGCAACCAATAAATAACCCAGATAAGCCAGCCGGCTTCCCCACCAGGGGGGACGCACCCGGATGGAAAGCGATGCCCCCTCTTCGTTCCACACCCCGTCGTTGTTGCTCCCCTTCACCCGCAACCGGTATTCGCCGGGCGGCAGGTTGGAAAAAGGGATGAAATTGCGGCTGCCCAGCGATATCCACTCCTCCTCCAGCCCTTCGAGGCGATACTGGTACCTGTTGCGTGAAGGATTGGTGAATTCAAGGGCTGCAAACTCCACCGTGAGGGAGTGGTCGTTGTGCTTCAGAACGATCCGGCTGCTCTTCTCCAGGTTGAAGGCATGTCTTTCCCCTTTGGATATCTTGTAGGCGGCGGTGAAAACCACAGGGGGGATGTGGGGATTCCGCATCAGAGAATCGGGATAAAAGGAGTTGAAACCGTTCATGCCTCCGAAAAAGAGCTCCCCGTCGGGGCTCAGGAAGGCCGCTCCGAAATTGAATTCCTGGCTCTGCAGTCCGTCTTCGGGAGTATAGGCGTAGAAGGTGCCGGAAAGGCTGTCGAAGCGGCAAAGGCCGTTTCCGGTGGCAATCCACAGGCCACGGCTTTTATCCTCCACGATGCTGTAGACCAGGTTGCCGGGGAGTCCCACACCGGCCGAATAATAACTGAAAAGGGAATCCTTCCTGCTGAAGCGGTTCACATAGGAGCTGGTTCCGATCCAGATGTCGCCGGTGTGGTCTTCGCACAGGGAAATGATGTAGTTGTCGGCCAGGGAATTCCCCTCTCCTTCCGATTTGCGGTAGCGGATGAGCTCGCCGGTATGGGGATTCCGGCAATCAAGCCCCTCGGCGGTGGCGATCCACACGAAACCCCGGCGGTCTTCAAGGACCCCGTATACCAGGTTGGAACCGATCCGGCGCTCAGGGGGCGCCGTGGCGTGGAATCTTTCCGGCTCCTTTGAGCCGGCTTTTATCCTGAAAAGGCCGTCCTGGGTGGCGATCCAGTAATCGCCGTTGCGCCCCTGGGTCATTCCGAAAATGCGGAGACCCCCGAAATCCGGGCACCCGGGCGGGCCTGGGCCCGAACCGGGCCTGAGGAATCGGCCCGTCTCCTCCTCATATACCAGCAGCCCGTCGCGGGTTCCGATCCAGATGAGGGTGTCGCGGTCCTCAAAAATGGTATGTACGAAATCGTTGGATATTTGGTGAATACCGGGCAGGTTCGAAGCATAATGCTCCGTGATGCCGGTGGCGCGGTCGAGGAGGTCCAGACCCTGCCCCCAGGTGCCTACCCATATCCGGCCGTCACGGTGCTTGTAAAGCGACGCGATCACGTTGCCGGTCAGGTCGACCGAATAGGGGGAGTCGCTTTTACGGTACAAACGGAATTTTTCACGCTTGAGGTCGGCCTTGTTAATCCCTGCGAGGGTTCCTATCCAGAGGTTCCCGCTGCGGTCGGCCAACAGCGAGAGGAGGATGTCGTGGTAGAGGCCGCTGTTCCCGGCCGTAAAAGCTTCGCAAACGGCATCGCCTGCGCTGTTTTGCGAAAACCGGTTCAGTCCGCCCCCCTCCGTGGCCACCCACAGCGACCCCGGGCTCTCCTCCACCAGGGCACGGATGAAGGAGCTTCGCAGGGAGGAGCTGTTCCCCGGCTGGTGCAGGTAGCTGACGATGCTGTCGTTCACAGGGTCCAGCCGGTTCAGCCCCGAGGAGCTTCCCACCCACATAAAGCCCCGGCTGTCCTGTAACAGGGCGGTGATGTTGTCATGGGAAAGTCTTTTCCCGGTCCTGAGGCCGGCGGTAAAGAGCCGAAAACTGCTGTCGGCGGGATGATAGCAGGCCAATCCACGGGTCGAACCGGTCCAGATACGACCTTCCCGGTCTTCCACAAGAGGAATGGAACAGTCTTTCACGCTTCCGTCGTAGGCAAGCGGCGAGGTTTCGTGGCGCATTTCCATCGTCTCCGGATCCAGCAGGGTGAGCACAGGGGGCGTGTTGATGAGCAGCCGGCCGTCACGCGAACACTGCAGACCGTAAATGCACCGGGTTACCTCCACCGGGTAGGGGGTGTCGTAGCGTATCCTGCTGAAACGGTTTTCCATGCGCAGAAAACGGTTCAGCCCCCCCTTGGTACCCACCCAGATATCACCCGCCCGGTCTTCGGCAATGCAAAATATCCAGTTGTTCGAAAGGGAGGCGGTATCATCGGGTTGGTAGGTGAACACTTCGAACCGGAAACCATCGAACCGGTTGAGGCCGTTCTGGGTGCCTATCCAGAGAAAACCCCGTGAATCCTGAAAAAGACAATTCACCACCGATTGGGAAAGCCCCTCCGCGATGGAATAGCCCTGGAAGGATAGCTGCCGGGAATGGCCGGGGAAAAAGAGAAACAGGAAAATTAAAGCAAGGGTCAGCTTTTTCATGGCCGGATGTTGAAAAGATACCCGGGAATTTCCCATTAGCCCGCACGGGTGAAAAAAACGCGGCCTCCCCTGCGAAACGGGAGCCCTCCCCGGCACTCCGGCTTGAAGGCGGGAATTCCAATAAGCAATGTACGACTTCCTGCGGTAAAAACCAACAGGCACCTTTCCGCGGGCAAAATCCCGCCCGCCCTTTCCGGAAAATAAAAAAGCCCTGCGGTGACAGGGCTTTCAGATAAAGATCAAAGTGAATTCTTACTTATGAAAGTTTTACGTTCACTGCGCACGGGCCTTTCCTGCCATCTTCCACATCAAAGGTCACTGCATCGTTGTCCTTGATCTTGTCGATCAGACCTGTTGAGTGCACGAAGTACTCGTTGTCTGTTCCTTCTTCCTTGATAAATCCAAAACCTTTTACGCGGTTAAAGAATTTCACTGTTCCGTTTTTCATTTTGTTGCATTAAAAAATATCTGCAAATATAACACATTTCGTGCAAATAAATTGTAGTACCCTCATCGAAGGCCTGATGATGAGCCTGTTTTTTTAAGAATCCGGTTACAAATCCCGGGGTTGTTTCATCCTGAGCCCCTGCACAGGGAACGGGTTGTATGGTTTTACCGGTTGAAGAAGGGCGGTGCGGGAAGGTCGGTTTCCGCCTCCGGGGGTCATCGTGCCGGGGACTCTCCGGGTCCGGGAGCGCACATTGAGGGTTTGCACACGGCAGGCAGTCCGGCGACGGGGGTACTCCGGGTGCCGGGATGCACTGCAACATCCGGTGTGGCGGGAGCTGCTGCCGCACCCTGAAGCTCAAAACAGAAAATCCTTCCCCGTCATGTCATGCCGTTCAGTCATCAAGCCGTCTGCCCAGCACCTGGGTCCAGTAATCCTCTTTCCGGGCCACGCCCATCTCCCTGAACTGCCCGTTCATGAGATTTGCGCAATGGCCGGGGCTGGCCAGCCACCCCTCCACAACCTGCTGTTCCGACAGCTGGCCCTTTGCGATGTTCTCGCCGACCATCCGGTAGCGGTATCCCAGGCGGGTCACCCGGTCGGAAACGGTGGCGCCGTCGCTGCCCGTGTGGCTGAAAAAATTCTTCCGGGCCATGTCGCTGCAGTGGTTTTGGGCGGCGGTTTCAAGGGTGTCGTTCCAGGTGAGGGCAGCGGCGGGTGGAAACCAGGTGGTGCCGCAGTTGCACCCTGCGGCCCTCGCTTCATTGACAAGGCGGAGCAATTCCGTCCGGTCGGCCCTGTCTGCCGGGTCGTTTGGGCTTTCGTCACGGCAGGATCCTGCCGTAAAAAAGAAAAACGCCAGGAGGATTCCTCCCAGGCAAGGCTTGAGGCGGTTCATAATCTGATCGTTAGGTCACCCTGGGGTCCGCACCCCCCTTCCCTTGCGGTCTGCTCCCCGGAATGACCGTTCCAAGATAGCAATTTCCTGTCAATATGCCGCCGGTTCCTTTCCGGAAGGATAACCGGCCGCCGGCCAAAACCGTACATTCAACCTGTAAGACCTCCGGGATCTTCCAACCCTGCCAATCCTTTGAGTTCGCATACCTCCGTCAGGTATGCGCTCACCGAAACCTGCCAGGTAAACCTCCGGATCCGGGACCTGAACCGACGTCTGGTGGTGGAAAGAAAGGAGACCGGAATGCCGCCCGGAAAACACAGTTTCACTTTCTCCGGCAAAGGGCTTCCCGACGGACCGTACCTGTGCGAGGTGACAGCAGGCTCAAAGCGCAGTGTCATCACCCTGCTTAAAATAAGCCCCTGACCGTTCCCCGCCCGGGAACAACACCCGGTTTGGAGAAGATGCCTTCCCTTCCGGGCTACAGGAAACGGGCCGGTTATGGCGTAACCGGGATTTTGCGGAAATCATCCGGCAAAACAGGGGTGCCGGAATTTCCGGGACAGCGTCAGGCGGCCGCCGGAGCGGGCTTCAGCTTCAGAAAGAGACCGTAGGCTATACCGGCCAGGAGCAGTGCCAACCCCAGGATCAGCAACAACGGCGACCTGCCTGCCAATGGTTTCAGCTCATAAGTGAAGGTGGCGGCGCCGAACTCATCGGTATCCTCCTTAATGTTGGCTGCTTTCTTCGGAAAACGGATGGTGCTGTTCTGCTGGATGAGCAGTCCTCCCTCGTTCATGGAGGTGGTCACCAGGTAGGAGTTATCGTCGAGTTTCGAAAAACCGGGATTTTTCATGCCCACCTCGGCCAGCCATTTGTTATTGCCCTGGTAGCGCGCCACCCCCTTGGCCTTGAAGGTGACCTTGAAGGTCCTTTCCATTTCGTCGTCCTCGTAATCGAAATCGTAGAGGTAGAATTGGTTCATGGAGCGGGAGAGATCCCGTTTAAATACGGAAATGTTCTTGCCTCCATAGGTGTTTTCCCAGTTTTGCCATTGCGTGGCGGTCAGTTTGGCGCTTACCTGGATGATGGCGTTGCCCAGTGAATCGATCCTGAAGTCCATGTTTTGCTTCAGGCTTTCGTTGCCCTGTCCGCGGACGCAGGCCAGCAGGAACAGGAACAGGAGGGTTACCGTATATCTCTTCATAGGTTAAAATATTGCGTTGTTAATTTTCAATCCGGAATGCCGATGAAGTAACCCGGGGGTTGGACCTTCCGGTTGTACCTCATCATGGCTGCCAGGTCAGCGGATGGTTGAAACAATCTGGTTGATGGTTCCCTGCACCTGGCCGTAATAACCGGCAGGGGCGCCGACGGTGACGCCCACCACATTTCCGCCGGAGGGCTTGAAATAGCCCACCCACCGGAAGAGGTTTCCCGAGGCGGAGGTCTGTCCGGAATAGCGGACGAAGTTGCCCGATGAACCGTTGTTCTGGTACTGGATACTCGCCCCGAAGTTATAGTAGGCCTGGGCCAGGTAGTTCATGGCCTGGTCGGGGTTGGAGGTGCCGGTGATGCGGTAGACGCTGATGCTGGAGCTTCCGTCGGAGGCCTCGATCTGGCTCACCAGGGCGGGGAATCCCGGCGCCGGATTGTCCATCCGCATGAAATAGGAGGGATACCGGAAGCTCACGGGGCCGCCATAGGAAACCAGGTCGCCCGCATCTCCGGCATCGTAATTGCCTCCTCCCCCCTGGTCGGGGTTGGCCTGTTCGTTGCGGGCATAATTGGTGGTCCGGGCAACATTGGGGGCGAATTTTTTAGCCCCTCCGCCGCCACCCCAGGAGGCCACCACCTGGTCGATTTTCTGCCGCAGAAAAGAATCATCCTTCAGCTCCATGGGATTCACACCGGCGCTGTTCATCTCATGTACGTCGAGGTACATGAACCGCGAATCCCCCTCCTGCAATTTTTGCATGAACTCCTTCAGCTCTTCCATCCCCTTTTCGAAAGCCTGCTCCGCACTCATGATGTTGCCCAGGCCTTCTCCCCCTATTCCCGTGGCTTCAATGGCATAATAGGAACCGTTGACCTTGATGCCCGGGTAGGCATGCCCGGGAATGAAAAAAATCATCGGCTCGAGCCCCGCACAGGAAAGCACGCTGGCATAGAGGGTGGAAAGCTCGATGCAAAGCCCCGTATTGCCGGTCACCACCTCCCGGGGCAAACGGATGTGCTGGATCAGGGAGCTCACATCCCCTACGTTCAGCGGGATCCCCTTGGTGCCGCTGTAAACCATTCCCGCCTGACGGGTCGACTCGTATACGGCCATCAGAAAGCGGAGCGCCTCCTCAGCCGTCCTTACCACCGATGCGGCCTCTCCCTTCAGCACCTTTTGCTGGATCTGCTGGGTGTAATATTTAATGATGGGATCCTCCGGGGTAATGAAACAGGGCACCAGGGCCAGGTTCTCAAACATGTCGGGATAGGTGAGAATCTCGTTGGCCGGCATGCTGCTGTATACGATGTCGTTGCGCCCCCGCATCTCAAACCCGAAACTCTTGTCAAACACATCGCTCTCCTTGCCGGCTTCGTATTCGATGCGGATGTTTCCCTTTTCTTTCGAGGTGCTCGTCTTCTCCACGATGGAAGGGTCAAAGCGGGGATAGACCGTCAGTACGGCACTCTGCCCCGGCACCAGACACCGGATCTTGTCGATCTCGGTCCAGTCGATGTAGCCCGGAACCTCGTACGACACCTTGAGGTTCTGAAGCTCCCCTCCCCCTTCGTTGGTTAAAATCAGTTTGCACAGGTAAAACCGGCCTTCGAGCGCCTCTTCGTTGGCATAGACCTTATAGGCTGCCGGCATGATGTAACTGGTTGGCTGGATTTGCACGCCGAGATCGCCGCTTCCGCCCCCTTTCATGAGGAAATGAAGCAAAACAAGGATAATCCCGGCAATCGAAAGCACCAGCGGTAGCAAAAACTTCTTCATGCTGATCGATTTAGTAGGTTGATAGTTTAAACGCTAAACAAATATAGTGAAGGTCGCTTTACATTTAGTTAAATAAACGACTGAAAATTTCTGATTTCTTTTCTTTGCTAATCAATTTCCTACCATCAGACGGGCTGTCGCCTTTACAAACCCCTCCCCTTTTGCATCCCTGATCACCACTTCGCAGGCAACGGGATTCGCCTGCACGGAACCGGAAAACCGGAAACGGGACGTCAACTGGCTATGAAAGCTTTCGTAATCCGTGCTTTTCCCTTCCAGGAGGTCAGGCTCCTCCAGAATCAGCTGCCCCGCGGCATCTGTGATTTTCATCCGCATCGTCGCAAAAACTTGACCTTCCTCCACGGTGAAACCCTCAAGCCCCTCCAGGATGAGATAAATGTCCTCGTCGTAGCCCACCCGGTTGCCGGTGAGGGTGATCCCCTTTTCTGGCAGAAAAAGATACATCTCGTCCCAGGCAACCCCGGCGGCCTCAATTTCCATATGCTCCGAGGGTACCACCGTAAAGTCCATTTTTGCCCGGAAAGTTCCCTTTTCCTTTTTATCCCATATTTCTATGAACAGGGTATAGCTGCCTCCCGAATGGATGGGATCGGCGACGGTGAGGTTTGTCCGCAGCTGCAGGGGCGAAAAATTCATCCCTCCGGTCTGGCCGGCATACAGGTCGCTGTTTTGCAGCAGGGTGTCGCCTGCCTGGCTCACCACGTACAACCCCATTCCGGGAAAGGCATACCCCCCTTCAGTGGCAAATCCCTCCGCATTTTCGAAGGTGACGTAAATTTTCTCCCCGTAAACGAAGGCATTTCTGCTGATTTTTTGCTGGCCGTCGGAGAGATAGACCTCCTCGCACGAAAGGCCGTTCCCCGTGGTGGTCAACCCCGTGAGAAGGTCCTTGTGCACCGATTTCCTGAAGTCGCAGGAAGAGAGGGCTGCCCATAGCCCCAGCAAGAGAAGGAGTCTGGTTTTCATTTGTATATTTGCTATTTAAAATATTGTACTTCAGTCAAATACCGCTGGCATGCCTGACCGGTTCTTCAAGCCCACGGAACTCGCATGGAGCAAATATCCATAGCCTTTTGTGGTCGAAGCACCATGCTCGTTTCATAAGTCAGAAGTTTAATTAAGAAAAGAAGGTTGGAAGATTAGAATGAGGAACCCGGAAGCATGAATCCTGAATCCCGGAGCGGGCATTATGGAATCATAAGAACGTGGAAACAGGGTAATACGATCTTGCGGGGCATGGGATTATTTTCCGCCGATCTGCATTTCGGCCACCCGGAAGGTCGGTGCGGCCATGGTGCGGAAGGGGTCGAGGTCGTTGCCCATCATGTCGATGGCGTTCAGGATGTCGGCGGCATTGCCGGCGATGGTGACTCCTCTCACCGGATGGACGATTTCGCCGTTTTCGATCCACAGGCCGCTGGCGCCTCCCGAAAAGTTACCCGTCACCGGGTTGATGCCATAGCCTGTCACCTCCAGGACAAGCAGACCCCGGCGGGTAGCCTGCAGAATCCCGGCAGGGGTGTGGATGCCGGGTTCGGCGTAGAGGTTGTGGGTTCCGATGCCGGGCAGTTCTGTGAAGCCTCCCCTGGCGGCGTTGCCGGTGCTTTCGACGCCTGCCCGCCGGGCGGTGATGGTGTTGTAGAGGAATCCCCGCAGCACCCCCTTTTCCACCAGGGTGCGTTTTTGGGTGGCCACTCCTTCGCCGTCGAAAGGAGTGCTTCCCATCCCCCGCGGTTTTCGTCCGTCATCGACCAGCGTCAGCAGAGGGGCGGCGATGGAGCTGCCCAGAGCATTTTTCAGGTAGCTGGCGCCCTGCAGCACTCTTTCCCCGTTGAGGGCGGCCAGTAGGCCTCCCAAAAGGGAAAAAGCCTCCTCGGCGTCGAAGATGACGCTGGCCCGCTGCGTCGGGATCATAACCGGATCGAGCAGACGGAGGGCCTTGAGGGCAGCCTGCCGGGCCAGAAGCTCCGGTGCCGGCAGGTCGGCAAAGAAGCGGCGCGAAGCGTATTCGGCGCCGCTGTTTTTCTGGTCGTCCTTTTCGGCCACCACGCTCACGCCAAGGGAGCAGCCCGCGCTTTTCATCTGCACCTGCAGTCCGTTTGAATTGGCGATGTACAGCTCTTCCTCCCCCTCGCCGTAGCCGGCGCCCGCGCTTTTGGTGATCCCCTCCCGGGCCAGCGCCTCCTTCTCGGCAGCCAGCGCCAGCCTTATTTTCTCCTCCATGGATACGAAGGCGATGGCAGGATCGAAAAGCCCACCGACCTCTGCCGGTTCAAAAGCCTCCGGGAGTACATTGTTCTCATCGGGGGTCGTCAGCCTGGCATAGGCGACAGCCTGCCGCAGGGTCTCCTCCGGCGCTTTTCCGCTCAGGTCGTTGCAGTGGCTGAATCCCAGGCGCCCGCCGGCCAGCACCCGGAAGCCGATGCCCGCCGTCGAAGCTTCTTCAATGGTTTCCAGGTCGCCATCCTGCACCTGTATGGAAAGCCTCCTGGCGGTCTCCAGGTAAACCTCCGCCGCATCGGCGCCCGCTTTCAGGGCCTTTTCCACCAGATCATGCGTCAAAGTCTTGTAATCCATATGTTTGTTAATAATATTCCAGGTTCATCCCATTTCCCCGGCAGGATGGTCTCCGTGTACCGCCGGTTTTTTGAACTTTCCTCCGGGGGAACCGGAAAGGCGCATCCCGACGGGCCGGACGGCGAACAAGGCTGCTGGGCCGCCGGTAAGCAAACAGCCGGTCATCCTTTGGTTCCGCCCACGTTCATGCCACGGATCCGGACTGTCGGCTGTCCGGCTGTGACCTCAGCCATCTGACCCTTTCCGCAGATGCCGGGGCCGAAATCCAGGTCATTGCCCACCGCATCGATGCGGTTGATGACCTCGAGGCAGGAGCCGATGAGGGTCGCACCCCTGACCGGCCGGGTTTTTTTGCCGTTTTCGATGAGATAAGCCTCCCGGCAGGTGAAGTTGAAAACACCGGTGATGGGGTTTACGCTTCCTCCGCTGAGGCTCTGTACGAAGATTCCCTTTTGCGTGGAGGCCAGGATATCGGCCGGGTCGTCGGTGCCACGTTCTATGAAGGTGTTGGTCATCCGCGGAATGGGAACAAAGCGGAACGATTCCCTGCGGCCGTTGCCGGTCCGTTCAAGGGAAAGCTGCCGTGCGCTGAGGATGTCGGTCATGTAGCCTCTCAGGTACCCATTCTCTATCAGCACGTTGCGTTTGGCGGGTGTTCCTTCGTCGTCGAAGTTGATGGTGCCTCTGTAGCCGGGCAGGGTTCCGTCGTCGACCATGGTAAATTTATCGCCGGCCACCTTCCGGCCCAGTTTTCCGGTGAAGGCGCCGATTTTTTTGGCGATGTTGTCGGCTTCGAGGGGGTGTCCCACGGCTTCGTGGACCAGTACGCCGCCCCAGCCGTTTTGCATGACCACATCCATCATTCCGGCAGGGGCTTCTCCGGCGCCCAGCATGTCGACCGCCTCGCGGGCAGCCCGTATGGCCACCGTTTCCGGGGTCACCCGGTCGAACATTTCAAAACCGGCATGCATGCTGAGCCGCTCACGCGACAGGTGCCGGGCCTGCCCCTCCTCGGCCATGGCCTGTACGATGAAAAAAAGCAGCGGCAGCTCATCGGAAAGGCAGAGGCCTTCGCTGTTGGCGATGACCCGGCTGCGCACCTCCTCGTAGTAATCGACCATGGCCATCCGGATGCGGGGGTCGTAGTCGAGGGCCGCCTGGCTGGCGCGACCGATCACCTCGGTGCGTCTGGCGTCGGCAACCTCCGACAGGGGTACCGCAACAGACACATAGGAGGGCCGCTCCGCCGGCGCCACCTTCAGAGGGGTTGCCGGAGAACCCTTCCCCGCCACATAGGAGGCCACCCCGGCGGCATGGAGCAGCTTTTCTTCGGTGATCTCTTCGGTGTAGGCATATCCGGTTTTGTTGCCGCTGATCACCCTGACGCCGGCACCCTGGCTGACCCCGTACAGTCCGCTTTTAAAACGCGATTCCTCCATAACGATCTGCCGGGAGATCCGGTTTTCGATGTACAGGTCGGCAAAATCGCCCCCCCGTGAAAGGGCGCGGGCGATCACCCGGTCGAGCAGTTCCCTGTCGGCCTGCAAAGCCCGGGGTGCCCGGGTGGCTGTTCCGCAAGACACCAGCTGGCTGAGCAACGCCGGCGTGGCCGCAATGACCAGCCCGCCCCTGGCGCCAAGCTCCAGAAACCTCCTCCTCGAAATATCCGGTATCCTGCAATCTTCCATGGCCATCTTCATCTTTGCTATCTTTTGAATTTCAATCATCCGGTTTATTGCGGCCCGCCATTGCCGCCGCCAGGGTCCTTCGCTGCCTTCCTGTTACCGCTGGCCGCACACCGTACCCCGGGCGCGCCGGCTTTCTCAGAAGCGATCAGCCGGCCCCGCCATCCTTTTCCACGTCGGGTTCAAAAAACACCCACTGGATTTCCGGGTTACCGCTTTTCAATGCCGCCTCGCAGCGGTTGATATCTTCGATCATCCCTGAGGTTGAAGTCCCGTCCTTCATTTTGGCCTTGACGGCAACCATCACCCGGGGTCCCAGCTGCAGGGTTATCAGGTTGAGGATCCGTTCCACTTCGGGTCGCGCCTCCAGGGCCGCCCGTATCCTGGCGTGGGTTTCCTCATCGGCGCTCTGGCCGATCAGGAGGTGTTTGACCTTCACGGCGAGGAAAAAGGAGATGATGATCAGCAGCACACCGATGCCGATGCTGCCGATGGCGTCGAAGACGGGATTCCCGGTGATGATGGCCATCATAATCGACAGCAGGGCAAAGGAGAGCCCCAGCAGGGCCGCGGTATCCTCTCCCAGCACCACCACCAGCTCGCCCTGGCGGCTATGCCGCGCCCACGACCAGAGCGACCGGCCATGGCGCACCTTGTTGATCTGGGTAAGGCATCCCCAGAGCGAAGCCGCTTCGAACACCATGCTGACCCCCAGCACGGCCACGGCGATCATCGGATTTTTCAACCCCTCGTGCTGGTGGATTTTGTGGATTCCCTCATAGATCGAGAAAAGCCCTCCCATGCTGAATAAAATCAGGGCCACGATAAACGACCAGAAATAGATCTCCTTCCCGTACCCCAGGGGATGGTCGGGATCGGGCTTTTTGCGGGTGGCTTTCATTCCCCACAGCAAAAGACCCTGGTTTCCGCAATCGGCGTAAGAATGGATCGACTCGGCCAGCATGGCGCCCGACCCGGTCATCACGGCGGCCACCGTTTTGGTGACGGCAATCCCCAGGTTGGCCAGCAATGCAAAGAGGATCGATTTCAGGGAGGCTTCATCGTGCGACATCTTGTATCGGTTTGATAGGGTAAAGTTATCCGATTTTCCGGTAGGGGACAAGAAAAATAAGGCTTGGCCCTGATTTTTCCAGGCTACCGGAACGGGATTGCATGGCAGGTGGCTCCGGAGGGCGGAAGCGTAAAGCACAGGAACCAGACTTCTGGTTGTTGGCTTTTTACCGGTCCGCCGGACCGGGTTTGGCGGCTCCTCCGGGGATACACAGAGCAAAAACACAGGAAAGCTCATGGCGTGCACAAGAAATCCCTCCTGCCAGGATAAAACACCGGACAGCCTGTCACGGATGTCAGCGCCTGCTCCGGCAGCGGCCCATGCCGTAAAGGAGTCCGGATTCAGGGTTTTCTTCAACTTCCGGCGGAATCCGCAGGCAGGGGAGCCGCGGATGCCGGCAACGGAAAAACATTGTATTCATCGCCGAACTGGGCGAGGAACTCCAGGCTAAGCGCCCGGAAGGTGTAACTGACGGGCAGAAAGAGAACCGCTCCGATGTAGGGGATGGCCAGCAGCAGCAGGCCGATGCAGCAGGTCAGCATGCCGGCCATCAGCACCGCGATCACGGCGGCCACCCAGAGAAGCACGATGAAAACGCCATACACCAAAAAGGAAAGGATGTGGCCTTTGAAAAGCCGCAGGAATTTTTTCCAGGCTGCCAGTATCCCCAGCCGGTGCCTGTACTGGAGGGGTACTACGAAATCGGTCAGGAACAGGGAGATAAAGCCTCCCACGACGAGCATTACCAGCAGTACCGCCACCATCAGGACAATATTCCAGAAAACGACGACGGTGGGGAAATGGCCGTAATAGAGTCCTTTGGCGGTTCCGAAGACAAAGAGGGCGTAGAGCAGAAGGCAGATGAAAAAGCCCCACCCGAAAAAGAAGCGCCACAAAAACAGGGAATTGCCCTCAGACCGGTAGGCATGCCACGGGTGGCTGATCTCCATGGCATTCTGGGCCACGTTGTGAAGGAACATGAATTTGCCGCGGCTTCCCAGCCAGATCAGCAGGGTCACCAGAATAATCAGGAGCAGGATCCCGGTGACGATGAGGCTGAACCAGAGGGGGTGGCTTATCAGCCAGTCCCATGCGGTTTCCGGGAACCGGAAGAAGGCATCCCAGTCGGCGTGATGGCTTTCGTTGGCGTTTCCGCCGCCTCCCCGGGTGCCGTCAAGCAGTCCGGCCAGCCAGGCGGTAAAACCGACCCGCATCCATTTGTTGAGATCGAAGGGTTTGAAAAGCGCCAGCTTCATGCGGTCCCAACCCCGCGAAAGCGGCATGCTGTAGCTTATTTCCATTATGGCAGGGTTTCCTGCAAGGTACGAAATAAACATCCGCCGTCGCCGGGAGAGGCGAAATAATTACAGCCCTTCCCAGAATAACGGAAAGCCGGGCAGCAGGAGGGTCAGGCCAGAATATGAAACAGCAGGTAAGCGATGACCAGGGTAAATAAGATGTTGAAAAGCTGCCCGATCAGGAAGGCATACAACGGCCTTTTGCTGTCCATGGCCCGGATGTCGGCAAACCGGGTTTCGAGCCCGATGGAGATAAAGGCCAGGTTGAACCAGAAATTGGCGAACGACTTCATCACCTTGCCGGAGCCGGCGGCTGTTTCGGGATTCAGAAGGAAGGAGAATACCAGGGATGCCAGAATGAAACCCAGGACAAACTTGGGAAAACGTTCCCAGATCACCCGGAAGGAGACCTTTCCCTTTTCCCCGCTGCCCCTGTTGCGATAGGCCCAGTATACGGAAATCAGAAAGGCGGCCACCCCCAGCAGCACATTCTGGGAGAATTTCACGATGGTGGCGTATTTCAGTCCTGTTTCGCCGGCGATGGTTCCGGCGGCCACCACGGCGCCCGTGGTGTCGATGGTGCCCCCCATCCAGGCTCCCGCCACCATATCGGTCAGCCCCATCCATTTGGAGAGCGCCGGCATCAGCACCATCATGGGCACCGCAACGATCAGCACGATCGAGATGATGAAGGAGAGTTTTTTCTTGTCGCCGTTGATGGCCCCGGCCGTGGCTATGGCGGCGGAAACCCCGCAGATGGAGACCCCGCTGGCCAGCATGGTGGAGAACTCATCGTCGACCTTCAGCTTCCGGGCAATCCAGAAGGTGAAATACCACACCGCCAGCACCACCACGACCGCCTGGATCAGCCCGAAGGAACCGGCCGAAAGGATGTCCTTGAACAGAATGGTGGAGCCCAGCAATACCAGGCCGACCTTCACATAGAGTTCCGACTGTGCCCCCTTTTTCAGCCAGCCGGGGAGACGGAAAAAATTCCCGATGAAAAGCCCCAGCAACAGCGAAAAAAGCACCGTTTCCAGCCCCAGGTTCTTAAAACCCGTCCAGGAGGAGAGAAACTGCGCCAGAAAAGCCAGCAGGCAGACCGAAAGGAAGCCTGTCAGGTAGTTTTTCAGGGAATCCCCGCTGAGAAACACCCCCAGGATGGAAAAAATCCCGAAAACAAGAAAGGTCGAGAGCAGCGAGACCGCCAGCGAAGAAGAGCTGAAAACGTTGACAATCCCCGTGTAATCGTTCCATCCGGCCTTGCCCCCGAAGGAGGGGGTGGTAATGGCATAGCCGGCAAGCACCACAAACAGGATCATGGCAAAGCCAATGACGACCGAACCCCAGTCCTGGCCGATATTCCAGAATTTTTTGGCGGAAGTGCCGCTTATTTCCGACATAACGTAAATTATTAATTGGACGCCTGGTTTAATATAAGTTTAATCTGAAAGGCTGTGCCGGCAAATTTCCAAACAATCGGAAACAATTCAATACGTATAAATTGGTATTTTCAAGGGTGAAAAGATGCAAAATGAAGGGTATAAAACAGTATTTTGGCTTGTTGGCCATCGGAGACTGGCCGGTTAACAAAACAATTTTTAATTTCACCGGGTCAACCAAACCTGATTAATGTTTGCAACTATGAAGCATTTGTGGATTCTATGGGCGCTGGCGGGAATGTTGGTCCAAACCCGGTTGTCGGCGCAGCAGGAAGAGGCTTTCAAACCGGGAGGCAAAGCCGAAGTGAACATTTTCTCCGATGTGTCGCTGACGACGGTCGATGGCAGCAGCCATTACAAGTTCGACGTAAAGCGGGCCTACCTGGGATACCAGCACCATTTTTCGAAGAGCCTGACCGGGAGGGTCACCTATGACATAGCGAGTCCTTCGGCCGGCAAATCGTTTTACAGCGGTTTTCTGAAATACGCCTATCTGCAATACCATACCGGGAAGCTGGCCGTCACGGGGGGTATGATCCCTGTTCCGGAGTTTGAGGAGGCAAACAGAAAGTGGGGATCTCGCTATATTTTCAAGCCCTTTTTTGATGAATACGGATTTGGCACCAGCGCCGACCTGGGGATCAGCGTGGCCTATGCCTTTACGCCGTGGCTGTCGGCCGACGCCATCCTCCAGAACGGCGAAAGCTTCAAACTGAGCGAAATGGATTCCACTCTGCAGATGGGCCTCGGGCTGAAGGTCACCCCCCTGAAGGAGCTGTATCTGCGCGGGTATGCCGACCGGATGAAAAAGAGAGAGGTATGCCAGCAGACCCTGGGATTCATCGCCGCTTACGAAACCAGCCGTTTCACCCTGTCGGCAGCCTACAACCGGAGGAATAACCAGGGAATGAGATCGGGCTATGATTTCAGCGGTTTTACCGTCAACGGCACCCTGAACCTGAAAGACAACATCAGGTTCATCGCCCGTTTCGACCAGGTGGGGTCGGAAACGGTTACCGGCGGAAGCCAGGCCTGGAATCTCTCCAGGGACGGAAAGCTCTTCCTGGTGGGTTTTGAGCTCTCGCCCGTGAAAGGGGTGAAGATAGCGCCCAATTTCCAGGGCTGGGATCCCGCCGATTCGGGAAAGCCCTTCCTGTCGCGCACCAGCCTCCATATGGAAATCAAAATCTGAAACCGGGAACAGCCTTCCCGGCGGTTTCCGCAACGTTCTTCCCTTTTGAAACCTTTTTCAGCGGCGGAGGTATACCCAAGAAACAACTGCCTGATCTTTGCCGGAAGGATGAGAGAATCGCAGGCGAAAAGGAGCCGCTCCCGCCCCGGGCGGGCATCAACAAGATCCGTTCCGCCCTTCCGGCAGGTAACTACTCTTAGATAAATAGATCAACAACCAGACGATGGAAATACGACGCACTTTTGACCTGCTCGAAAGGTACCGGACGCAGTTTCCGGATAAGGAAGAGGCCCTATGCGGCAAGCAGAACGGGGAATGGGTTAAGTATGGCGCGGCCGCATACCATGCCTTGTCGCACCATTTTGCCATGGGACTGATGGAGATGGGATTCCGGAAGGGAGACAAGATCATGAGTGTATCAAACAACCGGCCGGAATGGAATTTTGCCGACATGGGGATGGCCATGGCGGGGGTTGTTCATGTGCCGGTATTCACGTCGCTGAGCACGGCGGAATATGCCTACATACTCCGGCACTGCGAAGCCAGGATGCTGCTGGTGTCGGACCGCAGGCTGCTGCGGCTGGTAGAGCCCGCCTGTGCAGCCGCCGGTGCGGAGATTCCGGTGTATACCTTCGATGTGGTGGAGGGGGCCAAAAACTGGAAGGAGATTGCGGAAGCGGGAGAATCTGCCGCCGCCCGGCAGGGGGAGGCCCTGGAGGCCCTGAAGGAGAGCATCCGCGAGGAAGATCCCGTATCGCTGATATACACCTCAGGAACCACGGGTACGGCCAAGGGGGTGATCCTGACCCACCGGAACCTGGTCAGCAATTTTCTGTCCGCCGCTTCGGTTTTCAAGCTGGCCCCGGAAGACCGCTATCTGGGTATTCTTCCGCTTTGCCATGTGGGCGGGAGGATGGGCAATTTCCAGACCCAGTACAGCGGGGCCTCCATTTATTATGCCGAGAACATGGGGACCATCGCCGCCAACATGGCCGACATCCGGCCCGACGGCTTTGACGCCGTGCCCCGGGTGCTTGAGAAGTTTTTCGGCGTCATTCTATCGAAGGGGAATAAACTCACCGGAGTTAAGAAGAAGCTCTTTTTCTGGGCCGTGGAGCTGGGGCTGCGGTACAGGCCTTTCGGCGAAAACGGATGGTGGTACGGGCTGCAGCACGCCCTGGCCGACCGACTGGTGTTCGTCAAATGGCGGCAGGCACTGGGAGGCAGGGTTCGTATCGCAGGCTGCGGGGGCGCCAGCCTTCCCGCCCGCCTGGAAAGGGTCTTCTGGGCTGCCGGCATCAAGATCATCAACATGTACGGACTTACCGAAACCTCACCGGTCATTACCATCAACCGGACCGAAAAGGGGCGGGTGAAACTGGGTTCGGTAGGGACCGTCATTGAAGGCGTGGAGGTGAAGATAGCCCCCGACGGGGAGATTCTCTGCAAAGGCCCCAACGTCACCCCCGGCTATTACAAGGATCCCGAGCGCACCCGGGAGGCTTTCGACGAGGAGGGCTGGTTCCGCACCGGCGATATCGGCTATTTCGAAGAGGGCGGCTTTCTGATGGTCACCGACCGCAAAAAGGAGATCTTCAAACTCTCCAACGGCAAGTTCATAGCCCCGCAGATCATCGAAAACATCCTCCGCGAGTCGGTCTACATCGACCAGGCCCTGGTGACCGGGGAGCATGAGAAATTTGCCAGCGCCCTGCTGTCGCCCGATTTCAGGAATCTGGAAGCCTGGATGCAGGCCCGGGGACTCCCTGTGGGGACAGCGGAGGAGAACATCGGGCAGCCGGAAGTACTGGCCCTGTTCGGCAATGAGGTCGACGCCCTCAACCGGAAACTGAGTCCTCCCGAGAGGCTGAGCCGCTTCAGGCTGGTACCCGACGAATGGAGCCCGGCCACGGGCGAACTCTCCCCCACTTTGAAGCTTAAAAGGCAGTTCATCCACGAAAAATACAACGAGCTGCTGGCGCAGATCTACCGGAAGGGATAGGTACAGTCCCACCCGCCGGTCGGAGCGCAGGGATCCGGGATCCGGAAAAAACCAGACCGATGATATTGCAAAAAGTTACCGGCAGGAAAACGGAAAAGCGGTTCCTGGACGCCGCCCGGTTTGTCTACCGCGACGACCCCACGTGGGTATGCCCGCTCGACAACGACATACGCGGGGTGTTTGATCCCGCCGTGAATCCCTATTTCGGGCATGGTACCGCGGAACGGTGGGTGGTGATCAGCCCTTCGGGCGATCCCTGCGGCCGGATTGCCGCCTTCATCGACCACCACCTGTCGGGTTCATACGAGCAACCCACCGGGGGAATCGGTTTTTTTGAATGCACCAACGACCGCGAAACAGCCTTCCTTCTTTTCGACACCGCCAGGAACTGGCTGGCGGAAAAAGGCATGGAGGCCATGGACGGACCGGTGAACTTCGGGGAGACCGACAAGTTCTGGGGCCTCCTGGTCGGCGGTTTTACCCATCCCTCGTTCGACGTACCTTACAATCCACCGTATTACCGGGAGTTGTTTGAATCGTACGGCTTCAGGATATATTACAAAATGGAGGGGTTTCACCTCGACATCACCCGGCCGCTGCCTGAGAGGTTCACCCGGATCGCCGAACGGGTGGTCGGCAACGCGGGGTTTTCGTTCCGCCATTTCAGCTGGAAAGAGGAGGAAAGCTGCACATACGATTTTGCCGTGGTATTCAACCAGGCCTGGGCGTCGTTCAAAAAACATTTCAAGCCGCTTGAGCCGGTCTACATCCGGGCCACGCTGAAAAAGGCAAAGCCCATCCTCGAGGAGGAATTCATCTGGCTGGCCTATTACCACGGCCGGCCCGTGGGGATCTTCCTGATGTTCCCCGACATGAACCAGATACTGAAGCATCTGAACGGGAAACTGGGACCCGCCGGCATTCTGAAGTTCCTCTGGCTGAAACAGAGGAAAACCATGACCCGCGCCAAAGGGCTGCTGATGGGGGTGATCCCCGGATTCCAGAACCGCGGGATCGAGTCGGCTTTCATTTACAATCTCGCCGAAGTGTTCCGCAGGAAACCCTGGTACCGGGAAATTGAGTTTTCGTGGGTGGCCGATTTCAACCCGAAAATGAAGAAGTTGTTTTTGGCGGTGGGCTGCGAGCCGGTCAAGCAGTACATCACCTACCGGTACCTGTTCGACCGGAACAAAATATTCAGGCGCTACCCCATTCCGGGCGACGGCGGCGAGGAAAAGAGCGGGATGGGCAGCCTGTAAGCCGGAAGAGGGTCCGGAACCGGCAAAAAGGCCACCCGGTGGCGGATTGGGGTCAGAATTGCTATCCGGAGATTGCAATTCCGGCACTCCGGAACGGGAGGGGAAGGGCAGCCGGTAAGCCGGCAGGCGTCGGGTGCCGGTAAAAGGTAAACACGCCCGCGGGCCAATGGTAAAATTGCTATCCGGAGATTGCAATTTTGACCTTCCGGCATGAAGAGCAGGATTGGCATCAGGCTTTAGTACAGACAGCTACAAGAGAATAAAGCGACAAGCATGGAATACGACGCCGTAATCATTGGGGCAGGCCTGGGAGGGCTTACCGCCGGGGCCAAGCTGGCCCGCGAGGGGAAAAAGGTGGTGGTCATCGAACAGCACGACCGGCCGGGGGGTTACTCCACCACCTTCCGGAGGGGCAGTTACCTGATGGAAGTGGGGCTTCACGAAATGGACGGTCCCGCACCGGGCGACATCAAATCCAGGATCTTCAGCGACCTGGAGGTGTACGGGGGGGTGGAGCTGCTGAAGCTTCCCGGCTTTTACCGTTTTGTGAACGGAAGGGTGGATGTTGCCGTTCCGCACGATCCCCTGCAGGCCGAACAGAAGCTGGCGGCACTGTTTCCCGGGGAGGCCGCGGGGCTGAAGGCCTATTTCGATGGGATCCTGAATCCCGGGAGGGAAACAGAGCCTCAGGCGGCGGGCGACACCAGCGCAGGCGCCTTTCTCGATTCCCTGTTCCGGGACGAGGAGCTGAAGTTGGTTTTGCTGGGCAACCTGGGCTATTTCCACGACGATCCCTATACCCTTTCGCTGGCATACTACCGCGTGGCCCAGGGGGCTTATTACAAGGGAGGGGCCAGTTACATCCGGGGAGGGTCGCAGCGGTTGTCCGACCACCTGGCGGCCTTCATCCGCCGCCATGGCGGGGAGGTCTGGCTGAACCGGCTGGTCACCCGCGTCGTTGTGGAGGAAGGCCGGGCCACAGGGGTGGAGCACCGGCCCGCGGGCAGCAGCGGAGAGGAAGGCCGGGAAACCCGCGCCCGTCATGTGATTGCCAACAACGCCCTGCCCAACCTCGCGGAGATGCTCCCGGAAGAGGAGGGCAGAGCCCTGAAAACCGGACTCGCCGGCCAGCGCAGGGGGGCCTCCCTGTTGTCGGTTTACCTGGGATTTAAAAAAACCCCCCGGGAATTGGGATATGAGCATTACTCCACCTCGGTTTACGACGGATCGGTAAGAACCCAGCGCGACATAGCCGCCAACAACAAAGCGGACTTCGGGGAAAGAAGCTACATTTTTGTAGACTACAGCCAGGTGGATTCGGCTTTGGCGCCCGCCGGGAAAAGCTGCGGGGCCATCTGTTGCATCGATTACCCGGAGGAGTGGGAGGCACTCAGCCGCGAAGCCTACCGGGCCGAAAAAAAACGGGTGGCGGAGCTGTTCACGGAAAGGCTCGGTCAGCTGATTCCGGGGATCGGCCGGTGGATCGACCGCACCGAAGTGGGAACCCCGCTCACCCTCCGCCGTTACACCCTGAACCCCGGCGGGGCGGTTTACGGATTCGCCCAGCTTCCCGGCCGCGCCAATCCCGAAAAAGCAACCCTTCCGCAAAACCTTCATATCGCCTCGGCCTGGGGTAGAACCGGAGGAGGCTACTCAGGGGCGATATACGGAGGCTACCTTTGCGCCCTCCGGCTCCTTCGCAGAGGATGAAAAAAAATAATAAAAAGGTTTCCTGCTATTACACTTTGGTAAAGTTTTTGTAAGAAAACAATCAGTTTGCAACCGGCCGGCATTGCAACCGGGATGGTAGGGTACAAGAGCCGGAAGGGGAACCGGGAAAGGCGGTTGGCCCGTCCGCAAGGAGGTGACGGAGGATAATTGCGGAGGGCCTCCGGCACCAAGGTTCAGGCGGAAGAAAAACCAAGGATGCGCCATGGAAGCAAGGAAAACAGCGGAAACCGATCCGGAAAACAAGAAGAATCACTTTGTGATGTCGGGGCTTGTCCTTGCCGAGGGAGCTGTTCTTCTCGCCTTTGAGTGGACTTCGCGGCCATCGCAGGTTGCTTCTCCGGGGATCCCTGGGTCAACCGGTGTTGAGGAGGAATTCATTCCGGTCACCCGCAGGGAAGAGATGAAGCCCTCTGCGCCGCCGCTCACCCCGGCCAGAAGGAAGGGAGGATCCCGGAATGCCGGGAGTACAGGAATTTCCGGGTGAACAGTTTTCACCAAAAGCAGCAGTGCAAAACAGGAAAAAAAATAACACGGAGGTATTGAGATAATTTTTATATTTATAGCCTCGAAAACCAGGTTTGTTCAGGACAGTAACCAAGAAATATCACAACGTATGGAACTTAAGAAAACACCGAAAGCCGATCTGGAGAACAAGAAGAATCTCTTCGTGATGTTGGGGCTGGTATTGGCCCTGGGCGTTGTTCTTCTTGCCTTTGAGTGGACCTCGCGGCCGTCGCAGGCTGCTTCGCTGGGGACACTCGACGCAGCCGCCGTAGAGGAGGAGGTCATTCCGATCACGCGCCAGGAAGAGATCAAGACGCCGCCGCCGCCCCCGCCGCCCACGGTGGTCGAAGTGCTCAACATCGTGGACAACAATGTGCAGGTTGACGACGACCTCAGCATTTTTGATTCCGAGGCCGACAATGAAACCCTGGTGGATGTAGCCCCGATCATTGCAGCCAAAGAGGAAAAGGAAGAAGAGGAAGAAGCCCAGGTCTTCTTTATTGTGGAGGAGATGCCCGAGTTTCCGGGAGGAGAGGCGGCCCTGAGGAGCTTTATCGCCAAGTCGATCAACTATCCGGTCATTGCACAGGAAAACGGCATCCAGGGCAAGGTATACGTAACCTTTGTGGTTGACAAGGACGGAGGCATTTCGGACGCCAAGATCGCCCGCGGGGTAGACCCTTCGCTCGACAAGGAGGCACTCCGGGTGGTCAACAGCCTTCCGAAGTGGAAACCGGGCAAGCAGCGCGGCAAGCCGGTGCGGGTATCCTACACGGTTCCCATCAGCTTTGTGTTGCAGTAATTGACTGAAGAATTATTCATAGCATACTCCTGTTCCCCAAAAGGGTCAGGAGTTTTTTTTTAGGGATATGAGCGGTGAGGCATCCAACATGGAGCGGGCGGTGCTGGTAGGGTTGATCACGCCCGACCAGGAGGAGTCAAAGGCTGTGGAGTACCTGGAGGAGCTGGGTTTTCTGGCCGAGACGGCCGGGGCGGAGGTATTGCGTACCTTTATCCAGCGGATGGAAAAGCCGCATCCGGTCACCTTTGTCGGCAAGGGGAAGTTGCAGGAGATATCGGAATACATCGGGGAGGCGGAACCCGACCTGGTGATTTTTGATGAAGAGCTGACGCCGGTTCAGCTTCGCAACCTGGAGCGTTCGCTGGAGGTCAAGGTTCTAGACCGCACCAACCTGATCCTGGACATTTTTTCGCGCAGGGCGCAGACCGCCCATGCCCGCACGCAGGTGGAACTGGCCCAGTACCAATACCTGTTGCCGCGGTTGACGCGGATGTGGACCCACCTGGAAAGGCAGCGGGGGGGCATCGGACTGCGCGGCCCCGGAGAAACCCAGATAGAAACCGACCGGCGGATCATCCTTGAAAAAATCGCCCGTCTGAAAGAAGAGCTGAAAAAAATCGACCAGCAGAAAGCGACCCAGCGCAAAAACAGGGGGCGGCTGGTGCGGGTGGCGCTGGTGGGCTATACCAATGCGGGAAAGTCCACCCTCATGAATATGCTGAGCAAGACGGCCCTGCTGGCCGAAAACAAGCTTTTCGCCACCCTCGACACCACCGTCAGGAAACTGGTGATCCGGAACCTTCCCTTTTTGATCACCGACACGGTGGGATTCATCCGCAAGCTGCCCCACGACCTGGTTGAATCGTTCAAGTCGACACTCGACGAGGTGCGGGAGGCCGACTTGCTGGTCCATGTCGTGGACATATCGCATCCCGGCTTCGAAGAGCAGATCGCCGTGGTAAGCCGGACCCTCCGGGAGATAGGGGCTTCCGACAAGCAGGTCATTTACCTGTTCAACAAGATCGATGCTTTCACCTTTGTGGAAAAAGAGGCCGACGACCTCACCCCCCCGAGGCGCGAGAATCGCACGCTCGCCGACTGGCAGAAATCATGGATGGCCAGCAGCAACGACCCTTCGCTGTTTATCTCGGCGAAACACAAGATTCATGCGGAGGAGTTCAAGGATATGCTCTACCGGGAGGTGAGGAAGATTCACATCCAGCGTTTTCCCTACAACGATTTCCTTTTCGATTTGCCGGAGGAAGATACCCGGGAGCCGGAGGCGACTGCCGGTGGACCGGAAGAATGATGGCCGTGCGGGTCAGGCATCGCTGCGCGGCGGCAGGGCATCGGCTTGCAGCAGGTATTCGGCAATCTGAACGGCATTCAGGGCCGCCCCTTTCCGGATCTGGTCGCCCACGCACCAGAAGGTGATTCCGTTGGGGTGGGCGTTGTCTTTGCGGATACGCCCCACAAACACCTCATCCCTGCCGGAGACGAACAGCGGCATCGGGTATTCTTTGCCCGCCGGGTTGTCGAGCAGGCTAAGTCCCGGAGCGTTGGCCATGGCCTCTTTCACTTCGCCCACCGTGAGGGGTCGACCGGTTTCGACCCATACCGCCTCGGAATGAGCCCTGGCCACGGGGATCCGCACGCAGGTGGCGCTCACCGCAAGGTCGGCATGCATGATTTTTTTGGTCTCCCATTCCATTTTCATCTCCTCTTTGGTGTAATCGTTGTCGAGAAAAATGTCGATCTGGGGGATGATGTTCATGGCCAGCTGGTAGGGGAAATGGACCACGGTGGGCGGCAGGCCTGCAGCCACCTCGCGGAGCTGCTGCTCCAGCTCGGCGATGCCCTTGGCGCCGGCGCCGCTGGCGGCCTGGTAGGTGGCCACCCGTACCCGCAGAATGGGAGAAAGGTCCATGACGGGCTTCAGGGCCACCACCATCTGGATGGTCGAACAATTGGGATTGGCAATGATGTTCCGGGGCCTCACCAGGGCATCGGGGGCATTCACTTCGGGCACTACCAGCGGAACGTCGCCGTCGTAGCGGAAAGCACTCGAGTTGTCGATCATCACCGCCCCGTGCCGGGTGATGGTTCCTGCAAACTCCCGGGAAACGGATGCCCCGGCCGAAGTCAGGGCGATGTCAACCCCGCGGAAGTCGTCGTTGTGCTTCAGCTCCCGGATGGTCAGCCACTGATCCCTGAACCGGATCTTGTTCCCCGCACTGCGCGACGAACCGAACAAAAGCAGCTCGTCCAGCGGAAAATTTCTCTCTTCCAGCACTTTCAGAAACTCCTGCCCGACGGCGCCGCTGGTTCCGACCACGGCAACTTTTAACTTTCTGCCCATTTCCCTGTTGTTGAAAGTTTAGGATTCCGGCTCTTTTCCGCCCTTCGGGTCGATATTTATTCGCGCCACAGGGGCAGAAGCGGCCAGGTTTCTCCCCGGGCTCTGGTTCCCGGTCCCGTATCCCTACCCTCCGCCGGGGCGGAAGCCCGGTATCTTATTTTTCCGGCGAAGAACCCTGTTTTTCACCTGCGGGTATTTGAAAACCGGTAAAAAAGCGGTATATTGTTTCAAGTTAAACCCGCACAAAACAAATATACGAATTTGCTTCGTTTGCATCCGGAATGGTTGCTTCAAAATCCTATTTGTTAATATTGGCCGGTGTTACGGCATGGATAGGCTGTTGGCAGGCGGATTGGTTTCCGGGTGACTCCCGGGGGCAGGAATGCTGGCCGCCGGCTCCGGCGGCGGCACGGCAGGGCCGGGAGTCGGGTGATTCGCGGGTAGCCATCAACGAGATCATGGCGGATCCCACGCCGGTGAGAGGGCTGCCCGATGCCGAATGGATCGAATTGTGGAATTACGGGGATGATCCGGTGGAGTTGGGGGGTTGGAAACTGACCGTGGGCAGTACCGGCAGAACGCTGCCCGGGGGAGTGCTGGGGCCCGGGGCTTTCCGGATCGTCTGTTCGGCCAGAAACGCCGACTCGCTGCAACGGTGGGGGCCCACGTTGTTGTTGTCGTCGCTGCCTGCCCTGCGGAACAGCGGCAACCGGGTGACGCTTACCGACGAAACGGGCAGCATCCGGGACCAGGTGGATTATACGGAAAACTGGTACGGCAGCCCGGAAAAAAAGAACGGAGGATGGAGCCTCGAACGGATCGATCCGGCGAGGAACTGTGGACCCGCTGAAAACTGGAGCGCCAGTCTCCATCCCGGAGGCGGCACTCCCGGGTCGGTTAATTCGATCCACAGGGCAAATCCCGACCTGGTGCGACCCCGTCTTACGGAGGTTCGCGCGGTAGCCCCGGCTACAGCGGCGCTTGCATTTTCGGAACCGATGGACACCCTTCTGCTGAGCCGGCCGGAGAACTACATGCTCTCCGGCGGGTGGGGAAACCCTGTAAAAACGGAGCTTCCCGGCGAATGCAGCGTCCGGCTCACCTGGCGACAGCCGCTCCTTATCAACCAGGTATACCGCCTCCGTATGCAAAATATCACGGACGCCTGCGGAAATCCTCCCGACAGCAGTGAGACGACCCTCTGCCGGGTGGTCCTGGCGCCCGGCGACATGGTTGTCAACGAGCTGCTCTTCAATCCCCTGGCCGGGGGAGCCGATTTCGTGGAGCTCCTGAATGTTTCATCCAAGGCGATAGGGTCTGACAGGCTGGTGCTGGCCAGCCGCGATGAAAAAGGCCAGCTGAAAAGCATGGTGCCGCTTGCGCCGTTGAAAAGAGTGCTTGTCCCCGGCGGCTACCTGGCTGTCACGGCCGACAGCACCGGAGTGCTGGCTTTCTACGACGCCCCCTGCCGCAGTTGCATCGCCCAGGTCCCGGCCCTTCCCGCCTATAACAACGACGCCGGCACCGTGGTGCTCCTATCCGATTCGCTGCTGCTGCTCGACGAATTCCCCTACCGGGAGGAGATGCACCATCCCCTGCTGGCCGACTGCGAAGGGGTATCGCTCGAGAGAATCCACCCGGCGGCGCCGGCTGCGGAAGAGAAGAGCTGGCGGTCGGCTTCCCAGCTGGCAGGATTTGCCACCCCGGGCTACCTGAATTCATGCTTCCTTCCCGATACCGCCGGCGGGGGAGGACTCTTCCCCGGGCAGACCTCCTTCTCCCCCAACCAGGATGGCTACAACGATGCCCTGATCCTTACGTTCCGCACAACCCTTGCCAACCCGGCAGGCAACTGCACAGTATACGACCCGGCCGGGAACAGGGTCGGAAGGCTGCTGAACAATACCCTGCTGCCGGCAACCGGCACCGTCAGCTGGGACGGGCGCGACCTGCACGGACAACTCCTGCCCCCGGGACCCTACATCGTGGTGCTGGAGATCTTCAACCCCGAAGGGCGCCGCGAATTGTACCGGAAAGCCGTCATCCTGACGGTCAGGCTGGAATGAAACCAGGCCTCCCTGCAGGATAGGAAGGTATTCCGGCGGGAACCTTTCCTTATTTCTGAAAAAACTGGCAGCCTTCCTGTAAACGAATCACAAAAAAAACCGGCCCGGGA
>JAEAME010000564.1_pt1 | contig 36165 bp, 32 predicted proteins | sample 8958731 | NCBI WGS metagenome assembly JAEAME01 (sample SAMN16933194, study PRJNA681113) | bioreactor sludge metagenome | isolation source: anerobic bioreactor sludge (Control) | place: India:Bengaluru | collected 2018-10-24
CCGATGTGGTGTTCGCGGTGAAGTTCGCTACCGGGGGAGGAATGTTTACCGTGATAAAGTTCGTCTTGACCTCCGTGTCACTTCCGCCAGTATTTGTTGCGGTTAAATTCACCGTGTAGGTGCCAGCAGCCGGATAAGTGAACAGGGGATTCTGGGTCGTGCTGTCAGTACTCCCGTCATTCTGGAAATCCCAAGCCCAGCTCGTTGGCGAGCCAGTCGAGAGGTCGGTGAACTGCACTGTCAGGGGGGCTGTTCCTGCGGTTTTATTGGCGGTAAAATTAGCAACAGGGGGAGGAATGTTTACCGTGAGGTAATTATTTTTGATCTCTGCATCACTCCCGCCAGCGTTGGTTACCGTCAACTTCACCGTGTACGTACCAGCCGGGAACGTGATCTTCGGATTCTGGTCAGTTTTGTCAACCGTCCCGTCGTTGTTGAAATCCCAAGCCCAACTCGTCGGAGAGCCGGTCGAAAGGTCCGTGAACTGCACCGTCAGGGGGGCTGTTCCTGCGGTTTTATTGGCGGTAAAATCTGCTACCGGTGGAGCTATCGTGACCGTGAGGTAATTGCTCTTGATCTCCGCATCACTCCCGCCGGCATTGGTCGCCGTCAGCTTGACGGTATATGTTCCGGCCGGAAAGGTGATCACCGGGTTCTGGTCGGTTTTATCAACTGTCCCGTCGTTGTTGAAGTCCCAGGCCCAGCTCGTTGGCGAACCGGTCGAAAGGTCCGTGAACTGCACCGTCAACGGAGCATATCCCGATGTGGTGTTCGCGGTGAAGTTCGCTACCGGGGGAGCTACCGTGACCGTGATGTAGCTGGCTTTTGTTTCCGTATCACTCCCGCCATCATTCGTTGCCGTCAGCTTCACCGTATACGTCCCGGCCGTTGCATACGTGAATACCGGGTTCTGTACCGTGCTGTCCGTGCTGCCATCATTCTGGAAGTCCCAGGCCCAACTCGTTGGTTCCTCGGTAGATAAATCCGTGAACTGCACCGTCAGCGGGGCATTCCCGGAGGTGGTGTTCGCCGTGAAGTTTGCAACCGGCGGAGCTACCGTGACTGTGATGTAGTCCATCTTGGTCTCGGCATCGCTCCCGCCATCATTGGTCGCCGTCAGCTTCACCGTGTAGGTGCCTGCCGTTGAATACGTGAACACCGGGTTCTGTACCGTGCTGTCCGTGCTGCCATCATTCTGGAAGTCCCAGGCCCAGCTCGTTGGTTCCTCGTTGGAAAGGTCCGTGAACTGCACCGTCAACGGAGCATATCCCGATGTGGTGTTCGCGGTGAAGTTCGCTACCGGCGGAGCGACCGTGACCGTGATGTAGCTGGCTTTTGTTTCCGTATCACTCCCGCCATCATTCGTTGCCGTCAGCTTCACCGTGTACGTGCCGGCTGTTGAATACGTGAACACCGGATTCTGGAGCGTGCTATCCGTGCTGCCATCATTCTGGAAGTCCCAGGCCCAACTCGTGGGATCCTCGGTAGATAAATCCGTGAACTGCACCGTGAGCGGGGCAGTGCCTGTTGTGGAATTGGCCGTGAAATTCGCCACCGGCGGAGCGACCGTGACCGTGATGTAGCTGGCTTTTGTTTCCGTATCACTCCCGCCATCGTTCGTTGCCGTCAAGTTCACCGTGTAGGTGCCAGCCGCCGGGTAGGTGAATACCGGGTTCTGGACCGTGCTGTCCGTGCTCCCGTCATTCTGGAAGTCCCACGCCCAACTCGTTGGTTCATTGGTGGACAGGTCCGTGAACTGCACCGTCAGTGGCATTGTACCTGATGTCGTATTGGCCGTGAAGTTCGCCACAGGAGGTGGTACCGTAATGGTGATGTAGTTCGTCTTGATCTCATCGTCACTCCCTCCATCATTGGTCGCCGTCAGCTTCACGGTATACGTCCCGGCTGCTGTATAGGTGAATACCGAGTTCTGAAGAGTACTTTCTGTACTCCCGTCATTCGTGAAGTCCCAAGCCCAACTCGTTGGTGAACCGGTCGAGAGGTCGGTGAACTGGACGGTCAGCGGCAGAGTGCCTGATGTCTTATTGGCCGTGAAGTTCGCCACAGGAGGTGGTACCGTAATGGTGATGTAGTTCGTCTTGATCTCATCGTCACTCCCTCCATCATTGGTCGCCGTCAGCTTCACCGTATACGAACCGGCTGCAGCATAGGTGAATACCGGGTTCTGGACCATGCTATCCGTGCTCCCATCATTCTGGAAGTCCCAGGCCCAACTCGTTGGTTCCTCGGTGGACAGGTCCGTGAACTGCACCGTCAGGGGAGCAGTACCGGAAGTTTTGTTGGCAGTGAAATTCGCTACTGGTGATAGAAGTACTGTAAAAGTACCGGGAACCAGGGTTGGAAAGATGTCAAGGTCGTCATCGTCACTGATTAAATTCACAGCAAGAGTGACTGACGTCTCTCCCTCTGCCAGCCCCTTGATGCTCACGGTAGCAAATAGAATATTCGTTGCACCATCCTTTACTGCATCTGATCCATCGAATGTTGTCAGTTTTACAGATGAAGAGGGAAGGGGGGTAAGAGAGGTGATCGACGCCCAGGCAGGAAAGGAGACGCTGTCGATCGTTGCCACCGAAGAGTTCTCGATTGTTAAATTGATACTATATCCAGCAAGCCCGGTTGGTGCCGAATCGAGAACGATATCGACAGTATCCGTTTCCCCGATTGCACTAACCTGACCATCCTCGATACTCAGGACACTTGCCGACGCTCCCGTCACGATAAATACCATCGAAAGAACGAAAAATGCAAAAAAATAAGGTTTTTTTTCAGAACCGATGCCCATACTCACCCCACCGAGTTGAAGAAGATGACGACATCCTGGAATCCTATCGCTCCATTGCCGCTGAAGTCAAATGCCGAGACCGGTTCGTTCGCCTTGATCCATTCGACGTTATTGAAGAACAGGACAACATCGGCAAAACCAATAGAGCCCCCGCCGTTCATATCTTCAAATAATCCATCGTGATCTGGATCGGTGGGGGGATTGGTCTGGCCTGGCAGCGGCAGGATAGTCTGGGCCTTGATGTACCCTGCCTTGGTGATCTCATCATAGGACCCATCGGAGCTGGTTACTCTCATCTTTATCGTGTAGGTTCCTGGTGCCGTGAAGGTGTACACCGGGTTCTTGGCGGTGCTGTCAGGTGTCCCGTCATTGTTGAAGTCCCAGGCATAGGTCAGAGTTCCACCGCCAAGTGAATTATCAGTGAACTGGACAGTCATGGGAGCGACCCCGGCAGTCTTATTGGCACTAAACGCTGCCGCCGGGGTAACCGAAGTTCCCGTTATCCCAAGCGAATAATAATCACCGGCAGAGATGGCAGAGTAGGTACCGGCCGGCAGGGGATACTGGCCTGCGTAGTCAGAGCCCCAGCCTACGACCGTCCCCGTGGAGGTGAGGGCAAGGCTGTGCTCCAGTCCTGCCGCGATACCAACAAAGTTGGTGCCGGAAGGTTTGCCTGATACCTGGCCAGTGAAGTCCCCGCCCCAGGCAACGATGGAGCCGTTTGAACGCAAGGCAAGGCTGTGATAGGGGCCCGCAGCAATCCTGACAAAGTCATTGCCGGAGGGGGTGGCAGAGACCTGATTGAACCCGTCATAACCCCAGCTGGCAAGCGAACCATCTGACCTTAACGCGAGGTTGTGGGATCCCCCGGCGGCGATGGCAGTGAATGTTCCACTGGGAATATTTGATACCTGGCCATACTCATTATCGCCCCAGCACGCGATCGTGCCGTCTGATCGCAGCGCAATACTGTGTGCGTCCCCTGCACCGACTGCAAGGAACGTGCCCGAAGGCAGCGGAGAGATCTGGCCGTTCTCATTGTCACCCCATCCTGCCAGCGCACCGCTGGAGAGCAGCCCGATGCTATGGACAAATCCGGCATCCATCGCCCGGTAGGTTCCTGCAGGGGCGGCTATCTGCCCATATTCCTCCCAGCCAAAGCCTTCGACTGCACCTGAAGAGTGCAAGGCAAGGCTGTGAAATGATCCGGCAGCAATGGCGGTATAGTCTGAACCGGAGGGCGGGTTTGCCTCGCCCCACACATCATCCCCACAGGCCTTGATGCTGCCCGGTGCCGCGTAGCTCAATTCTCCCTCTTCTGCTACGATTGTGGAGGATGCACCCGTAACGATAAGATCCGCCACTTCAGCAGTACCGCCGTTTGCACCTTCGAGTGCATTCTTCAGTGCTTCCTGATACTCCCGGTTTGGGCTCGCCGAGAAGGTCAAGGGATGCAGCTTGAGCCCGGTATCTGCCTCAGCCATGACCGCTTGAATAGTTGTATACCCGAGTTGATCTGCACTCTGGGTACCGGGAGCATAAATGGAGGTAGCTCCATCAACGTTCCGGATGTTGACATTCAGGTCCATCGCTGCCAGCTGGACCGATAGCTGATAGGCCATGTTTGAGGATGCATCCGCACGAAGCATCCAGATCGTGAACGGGGAGTGCCAGGCCGGGACTGCGGCAGGATCAAAAGGAAGTCCTCCGGCATCGACCAGGTTGAGAGCGGAGAGCCGTGCAAGGTCAGTCTCCCGGATGAGGTCTTTCCCACCCGATCCCGACCAGTCCCTTACCGTGTAAGGGTCCGCATCATCTGCCACGACGGGCATTACCAACAGGAAAAGGGCGATCACGAGCCCCAGAATCATGATTTTTTTTGCTAGTTTTGACTCCATGGTGTTACTCCTTCAAAATTAACTGAACAAATACCATTCATCCTTCCGAAGGTTTATAAAGTGTTCTCCCCGTCAAAAAAATGACCGGGTTCCAGGCTACATTCTGAAAATGTTGATATTAGGTACAGGGTTTCTCCTGAACAAAGTTCAGGTTATTATTCGCCCTGTCCAGAGCATTCTTCAATGCTTCTTCGTATGCACGGGTCGGCTCTACCGGTGTCTCCTTCAAGGCAGCGATAGCCTCATCCATGATATCCTCTACCGTAGCGAATCCAAGAGCATCGGCACTGTTGGTGCCTGGTGCGTAGATCAATGCATCAGGATCCACCCGGGCGTTCACATTGTCAATCGCATTGACATTCAGCCACATTGCTGCCAACTGTACCGAGAGCTGGTACCCCATGTTGGTGGAAGCCGTTCCTCTGAGCAGCCAGGTCCTGAAGGTTGAAAGCGTGAATAACGTTGAGCCACGGGGGTAATCAAGACCGGTTGCGTCTTCCAGCGGTAAATAGGTCAGATACGCCAGGTCACTTGTCGAAATCTGCTTCTGTCCGTTCTTGTTGGACCAGAATCCGAGGGTACGTCCTCCGCCCTCTCCGAGGCAGACATTTCCAAAGTCATGGTCGATACTGACAACACAGTAGGTATCAAGCGTAACTGAGATGCTTGTGGGTGATGTTGCCATCCACTTGACACCTATTGGCAGAACTTCCTTGACCGTGTAGGTACCGAGTTTCAGGTGGTTGAAGCAGTACCTTCCGTCAATACCGGTAGTCTTTGTTGCGACGAGTGTTCCGGCAGAGTCATAGAGCTGGATCGTGATTCCCTGAACCGGGACTTCCAGCGGATCCTTGACTCCATCGACATCTACATCATACCATTTCATGCCGCAGATTGTGCTCGATTTGACGTATATAATCTGGGGGCAGGTCGCGGTGTTGCCGCAGGCGTCCGTTGCCGTCCAAGTCCGAGTAAACTGGTAGCAGTCAGCATCTGTGCTCGTGCTTGGGTCTCCATCAGTGTAGGATACAGGGACACTACCGTCACAGTTGTCGTCTGCTATTGCAGTTCCGGTGTGAGCTGGGTCGGTCGGGTCACCCCATGGTACAATGGCATCTGGCGGACAGGTGATGTCGGGCGGCGTCAGGTCTTCCTTCCAGGTATACGTCACATCGGCACTGGCGTCGTTCAGGCACGTATCAACCGCACTGTAGGTGAATGTCTGGCTCCGGTAACAGCCGTCAACTACAATTTCTCCCGGCGTGCAGGTGACTTCCAATACACCATCGCAGTTGTCGCTGGCGGTTACACCTGTGTCACAGACCGGCGGTGTCGGGTTGCACCCAAGGTCGCCACCCATCGGCAGGTTCGCTAGAACGGGGTCGATCAGGTCTTCCTTCCAGGTATACGTCACATCGGCACTGGCGTCGTTCAGGCACGTTCAGGTCTTCCTTCCAGGTATACGTCACATCGGCACTGGCGTCGTTCAGGCACGTATCAACCGCACTGTAGGTGAATGTCTGGCTCCGGTAACAGCCGTCAACTACAATTTCTCCCGGCGTGCAGGTGACTTCCAATACACCATCGCAGTTGTCGCTGGCGGTTACACCTGTGTCACAGACCGGCGGTGTCGGGTTGCACCCAAGGTCGCCACCCATCGGCAGGTTCGCTAGAACGGGGTCGATCAGGTCTTCCTTCCACGTGTAGGTCACATCACAGGATGCAGTGGCATCACAAGCATTGGTTACAAGGACCGTGAATACTTGCGTCCTCATGCAGCCGTCAGAGGTTATCTCACCTATTGCACTACAAATCTTGGTGACATCCGGATTCGGGCACGTATTTGTATTCACAGTCACGAGAGCCTTGGCGTCATCACAAGTTGGTGGTGTCGGGTTGCAGCCAGGTAGAGTTACTGGGTCTGGACAATTGAGTTCCAAATCCGAAGTCATCGTAACAGTGACATCAGCAGTATCTTGAATCAGATTGCCACAGACATCGTACGCATTGACCGTCACTGTATTTTTGACGTCCCCGTAGTAATCGAGAGGTATCGTATAGCTGTCGTAAGCTTTAACAGACTGGCCAGGCGTAAGATCGTCCGGGATGAAAGTGATAGTGCCGGTTTTATCATCCGTAGCTGTTATGTCTGATATGGTGGATGGCCCGTCGTTTCTTACTTCGTATTCGTAATTAATTGTATCTCCAGGCTGATAGGGCCCGGTTGAAATTTCCTTTTTGAGGACCTCCATCACTGCGCATGGATCGACAGTGATAGTTGCATCGTCCTGATTATTGTCCAACGGATAATCCACGTATCCATCTGTACCACTTGGTAAAGTGACAGTAGCTGAATTTGTAATCGAACACCCTGGCACTGGATTTACTGTGCCAGTTACGTGGAACACTGCATTATGACCATTGATTAGGGTGACAAGGGCGTTTATATTACCTGTGCCACTGGTTGGGGTGACTGAGTTGGGGGTAGTAAGCGGATCACAATACCAACTGACATCTGTTAATCCTGATGGGAACGTATCTGTTACCGTCGCTCCCACAGCATCAGATGGACCATTGTTTGTCACGGTAATTGTGTAGGTAACCTGGCTTCCATTACAAACACTACCCGAAGTGGCAGTTTTTACCAGTTCCATATCGCTAGCTAGCTGTATGGATCCAGCCTGTAATCCAATATCCCCTGCGTTAAAACCCTCATTACCAGTTCCTACTCCATCACCGTTTGCATCAATAAAGCCTTCACAGGTATTGTGGAACGAGGCTCCCGATATGCTACCAGCACCATATCCAGTTCCCCAATTAGCGGAATTACCAATTGCCAAATGAGAACCATAGGCAACTAGTAATTGAAGGTTACTTCCCTCTTTCATCGTTATTTTGAGCGTGATGGTTTTAGCATCCGGGTCAGAAGCAATAATAGGTCCACTAACAATTGTTGCAGATTCCCAATCTCCGCCAAGGGTAAAGTATCGATCTGCCACATTTACGAGATCATCCTTGTTATGGGTAAGATCGTTGGGAATAGCAAGATAGGTATTATCGAGGGTTATTGTCGCCCAATTGAGTGTACTTCCAAGTTGCAAATCTACATTGTTTTCTGAGTAATCGTAGGAAGTAAGGAAATCGTATGCATGTTTATCGCCCACTATGAAATCGTATTGAATTGTTAGGTAGACATCAATTCCCCCAGGAATTCCTTTTCCTTCAAACCGATAGGGTACAGATGATCCCTCACCGTAAAGAGCCTTATTTGGATTTATTGCCCCACCAATCCATTCATATGGCGGAACATTGACCCATTGGAGAAAACTGGTAGCAACCCCCGGATAGTCAGTAAACGTCGTAATTGATAGAGGTATTTCGTCCCAGCTTCCTGACCAAGGAGAGCCATATACCCTTACTTCGTATAAACCCAAAATCCCATCGAGTTTATAGAAATAGACAAAAGCTCCAGTTGCATCCGTGGTTACTGTATCCCATCCTGGTGTGAATGTTCCATCTCCTGTAACGATTGTCCCGTCTGGCCTTTTTACAGGTATATCATAGGGAGTAGTAGCAGCAAAACCATACCCATTGATGACAACCGTCTCTTCTGGCGCATAATCATCTTTATCAGTAATAATCCCTTGGGCTTCGGCTTCTGCTAGCATCTCTGCGGTTGCATAGGTGGACAATACGGTCTTTTTTGAAGCGCCTTTCTCTTTTATAATAGTTGCTTCCGGAATAACTTCTGTCTGTGCATCTCCGACCGAACTTTCCGCTCATTTTGACCTGACGGGCAAAGCTGCCGGTCGATATGATCTGAAGGTCATCAATCCTGATACAACCAGTGCAACATTGACGGATTGTTTCGAGATCATTGCACCAAATCCACCCGTACTGACGGCAATCTCACCGGCGACCGTAGCAGCAGGGTCGGGTGAATTCGATCTCGTGGTAATCGGTACGGACTTTACCCCTGCAAGCAGGATCCTGTGGAACGGGGCTGAATGTGCGAATCCCACAGTCTACCTTGGTGCTACTCAGATCTCCACCCATATCCTGTCCGATTCCGTTCGTGATCCAGGAACGGTCCTGATCACCGTCTCTGATCCGGGTTCGGGGACATCAGGTTCGGCAGTGCTGACCATCGATACCATCCCTGCGCCGGCAATAACCAAAATAAGCCCCAGTTCCGGAAAACGGGGAACGACAAAATCATATACCATCTCAGGCACGAATTTCGTGACTGGCGCTTCCGCGGAACTCCGGAAGTCAGGATCAATCATCGCCTGCACACATGAAGTGGTGCAGACGGGGGGTAGTACGATGACCTGCACTATTGCTATCCCTTCCGATGCAGCCAGAGGATACTGGGATATCGCGATTGTAAACCCGGATGGCCAGAGTGCGGTAAAACCCGTTACATTCCGGATCGGTTGACGATCCCCTCACTTTTTTCCTTCGTAATCTGAGCCTATCGGTTCATAAGGACTGATACTAACAGGATTCTTCTTGATGGTGGCTGAGCCTTTGCTACGAAGAAAAAAATAGGCCAGTCCTCAAGAATCCAATGACAACAACTATTTCCTTCCCTGAAAATGATGAATACGTAATGAAGCCATTCATCGCCCCTGTAATCCTCCTGATCGTGGGATTGTGTATCGCGGGCTGTACTACAACCACGCAGGACCTGGGCTCATCAGATCAGTCGATAGCTCCGACATCCGCATCCCCTGGCACTTCCCCAGGCTCCCCTGCCGATTTGTCTTCAGGATCCTCTCTTACTCCTTCCTCAACAGCCCCTTCCGACACTGCTCCCGGTTTCCCTGATGCCGGCCCCGAAGTGACCCCCCTGAGCACCCCCCTGAAATTCAGGAAAGGAGATATCATCGGTGATGCCACCACCGACACCGCAGGATGGATCGTCCTCGACACGAACCCGGCAGCGAAGGAATACAAGGTAGACCTCATCTACCGGAATGATGACGGATCCTGGGGATGGCGGGAATTCCCGGTTGAAGAATGGACACCCCAGGTCTATCTGGAGGAGGGATCATCCATCGTGATCGCAACGATGAATCCCGCAAACATCCGGAGTAATTATCCCAACGAGGATGCCTGGATGGCAGGCCAGGGACAGCAGCTCACCAACGATACCCCACAATAATCCGATCACTTTTTTCCGTGGAATTGCACCGGTGCAACCCATTCACGCTTCCCTGACCTCTTCCCCGAATGCCTTCTCCCAGGGGACGAACTGGCGGGGCATCGACCCGTACTCCTTCTTTGCCCGGGAGAGCGGGATTGCCGCAAGGTAGGGGGCGACCGAACTCTGGCCGGGATGTGCGTAATGGAGGAAGAACCGGCCGTTCCTGGTCCGGTAGAGATGCTTTGCCCCATCCTTGGATGATGCAACCAGGGTTGCCGTTGCGGTATTGTACTTCAGGCCGTTGATCACCTGCTCCATGGATTCACCTCAATGGTGAGAGAAACGGTGCGGGATCCCATAATGATTTGCGGCTGGATCAACAGGGGAATAAAAAATGACCAGGGGAGCCACTTTTAACTGGCTGGAGATCGTGCAGAGGGGGTGTCCGCCCTTGCTCCCTCTCATGCGATGCATGCCGTCGCCACCGAAAAGCCCTCACGGCGGTTCATCGACCCGGCGTATACCGATATCGATTCAATGGTCCCACACACAACCGGGAGTTAGAAAAAAATTACAGGATTCCGCCTGGGGACCCACTCACCCAGAGAGAATACGCGAGATGCATTTTCGAAAATACGAAGGGGAGTCCGGGATCACTCCGCGATCGACAGCATATACTGGGTCCCCTCAGGGGCAATGGGCACTTCGAAGACCAGTCTCCCGCGGCGTGTCTCATTGATCGGGATGGTGCCCTCCCGGAACCAGTTCACGAGGCTGAACGATGCCGTGTGATACGGATACTGCTGTCGGGAGGAGTCCATGAGCGTGACTGAGTCAGGGTGGTAGCCATATCCCTCGGGATACCCGACATTCCTGAGCGAGAAGTCCACCACCACATACTCGTTGCCGGCACCAGGTTGCAGGAGAGGGCTGCTGGAATTCCATCCTGAAATACTGTACAGGCTGATGACCAGCCGTGAGGTCGCAAGAGTTGGTACCGTCTCCTGTTTTTTCACCACAAAAAAATCGGGCGTTGGGATAGGAGGGGACGGGGCGGTAGAGGTGCCAGGGGCAATTGATGGTGAAGGGGGAAGTGATGCAGAAGAGACCGTGTCTTCAGAAGTGCACCCAGAGAAGAGGATCAGGGCTGCTACAAGGCTTAGGAGAAAGGGGAGCGTCAGCAGGTTCCGCATGGTGTACGAGGTCAGTATCCAACAATAAATACCTCACTGCCGGACCGCTAGGGGTCCCGAAGAGAGGTCCCCACGCAACACCCGAATCAGGAATTCCTGCCCCGGAGCAGTGGTGGCCGCCACATTCAAAGAGCACTACACGTTTATTTTGATATAATAACGTTTTTGAAGCGATTTTGAAACAGACCATTCCATTCAACCCGGGTTATCTTAGGAAGTGGATACGAACGCATTGGAACGCGATCGGGATATGCAAAATGGTGCACTGAGGAAAAAAAGATTCATCTTTATGTATAGCATTATACGGTTTATTTGTCAGAAGAGCACGACGGAAGAGAAAAGGTAAGCGGGCGATGTGCGGGAGTATTTTTCAAATTCGTGGAGAATGGTGAGAGTAAACTCCCTGCAGGAATACGGGAACAATGGGGGGTTTGTTCTGAGGGTGCTCCTGGTCCTGCAGGCTGAATATCATGATTGTATTGTGCAGCTTAGGTACCTGAGAGAAAGGCAGTATCGAACATTCACCTCATTCTATAGGGGGTCTGGTTCCGGCTGATCCTCCTTCTTTTCCGGCTTGGGAGGCGGAGGGGCACTGGTCTCGGAGAGCGGGAAGAACTCCTGGTAGACCTTTCTCCGTTCGTCGAGGTCAGTGTGGAGGTAGATCTCAGTCGTTTTGATCGAGGTATGCCCGAGGTTCTCCTGGACCACCCGGAGGTTCTTTGACCGGCGGTAGAGCTCGCTTGCATAGCTGTGCCGGATCTTGTGGGGGGTGATTCCCTGGGGTGCATACTTCCTGAAGATGTGCTGGACCGAGCGGGGGGAGATGTGATGCCCCATCTGCCCCAGGAAGAGCGGTCCCTCGATCCGGTTGCCGATGAACCGGGAGATCTCCTCGAGCGTCTCGTGGTCGACGAAGACGATCCGGATCTTGCCCCCCTTCCCCCGGACCTTGATCATCTCGTCCTCGAAGTCGATATCCTCGATATTGATCCCGCAGAGCTCCGAGACCCTGACCCCGGTGGCGTAGATCGTCCGGACGATCAGCCGGTCCCGGTCGTCCTCGATGGAGGCGATGAGGCGAAGCACCTGGCTGTGCTTCAGGTACCGGAGCTCCTGGTCCTTGATCTTCGGCCGCTCGATCGCGACCATCGGATTTGCCGTGATCACCCCCTGCGAGGAGAGGAACCGGTAGAACGAGCTCAGTGTCGAGATGATCCGATGGGTCGTCTTCGCCTTGTAGGGCTTCTGGGTATTAATGAACGTAAAATAGTCAGTGATCAGGACCGGCTTCACGTCGACGGTCGTGTCCAGCCGGGCCTTGGAGAAGTCCGCCCAGAAGAGCTCGATCCTCTCGGGATTGTTCCTCCGCAGCCAGACATAGTAGGCAAAATGGCGGACCACCTGCTCGTAGCTCTGGATGGTCCGGGGGGAATAATTGCGCATCCGGAGGTAGTGACGGTAACTCACCAGCCATTCGGAAAAATAACCCCCATCCATGCTCTATTCTTTATAACGACTGATAATTAAAGTTTTGCGCAGAATACACATTTGCCGCAATGGATTCATAATGCCAGGGAAACCAGGGAAGAATTCCATGAACCCATCCCTGACACCTGGTGCAGGAGAGACACTACTCAGAAAGAACAGAGATCGTCCTATAAAAGTACCCACAACCAGATCATGAGTGGTAAACCGGGAAAGATACCCTTGTCAGACTGTCGCTGATACCACAAGCCGTGCCCGGGGATCCAGGCCTGATCCTTGCCGTCGGAGAATTCAGGAAAGCCTCATAGATTCGTTCTGTGGGCGGATCTGAATACCTCCTTATAGGCTGGAGGATCAAAATGAAAAGAAGGCCTTTTTTGGGAGGTGTGAAATTGGATCACATTCAGACCTCTCCCCTGATCCGGAGCATATTCAATTACCGGGATGATCTGAAATGCTCATCTTTTTTTGGCTCTTCCCTCATTCCATGATTGCAGACCTCACGGGATACATGCACCGTTCTGTCCGCGAAAGGGGGAAGGTGACAATTCAGGTGAGTATGGTGGCATTCCAAGCACGGTGATTTCCCGTGAGAAGTTCCTGCCCTTGTCTTTCATGACGCTCCCGGGGATTGCGCCTTCGGCTTACCCCCACCGCTGTGCCGTCCCCCAGGATTACGATAGGGCGGTATCAGGTACAAAATTCCGTCGACGGTTTGTGATGAATATTTTTTTCTTTCATGACGCTCCCGGGGTTGCACCTTCGGCTTACCCCCGCTGTGGCGTCCCCCAGGATGCGATATGATGGGAGCAGCCAGATATCTCCTTCTTTGCACATGGCGAAGGGGGATTCTCTCTCTGTTTCATCCATATTCGATATGGTCGGCTTGGTACACCATTGAACATGACTCATCTCATAGACGGTCGAGGATGTTTCCTGGATTCATGTGAACCAGATTAGGGGAGACGGATAATGACTGAAATCAGGGCAGGTGATAGATTTCCATGAGATAGGGTCCATAACAGGGATGAATTGTGCAAAACTGGCAGGAGAAACGCGTACGGCTGACAACCTTCAGGAGAGTGTGTGTGGGTAGTGGCAAGGGAAGCGATCATGACACCCCACCAAATGCGGTGCAACTCACCGCACCAATCCAATCGCCCCAGCGACGGTCTCATTGAAATGATATCGAAGAAGCTAATTCAGGTTCCCACTGTACAACAGCAAAAAGTTTTTTTCACAAGTCTGTCTTTTCGTGGTGGTTTTAGATGAAGGATTCAGCATGAGTCCCCTATCAAGACCAGTGAAAAAACACACCGGGATCAGTATTCCATCTGTACCATATCCCCTTGAGAGCATACTGTCCATGACCATGCCTGATCCACCCCTCCAACAGAGGGGACGAGAAGCCCAATGGCCCCATGCTCAAACTCAGGTATCCTGGCCGGACACGTTTTTTTTAAACACCCTGCTCTTCCAGAAAAAAATCCAAAACAATCCCATTTTTCGAAAATAATGCAGAATTTCTCTTTGATTCACTCACCAGGCCGGTTGCGCGTTCCACAAAATAAACCATATGATGCTATATACTAAAGAGGTGCCTGAGCACTCCAATCCCGCATCCTATAATAAATCCTGTGCGCCTAACGTACTGATCAGATGGCGCAGCAGTTCGGTCAGGACGATGTCAACAAGTACAGGAAGTTCAGGAAGGTGGATGGGGCCACCTACCGGAAAGTAAACCAGTTCCTGCGAAAGCGGACCTATATCACTGCTCGCGAGTGGGCGATCGCCCGCCTCTGCACCGATTTCCGGACACGGAACGGGGCAGAGATGACCTTCATCGGACTGCACCTGCCGGAACTCGTCCCATTCATGCAGGAGACCTATTCGCCCCAGGCGGTCAACCAGGCCCGGAACTCCTTCAAGAAGAAAGTCACCAAGTCCGGTGCCACCTTCTTTTACGGCGCCATGTGCGGGTTCTTCACCTCAGAAGAGCTGGATGACCTCCTCTTTGAGGCAAGTGAAGTGGCACGGTTCCTCCTTGAGGTAGAGCGCTCATCAATGGATATCGACGAAGAGATCGACATAGAGGACCGGATCTCCGGGATCATGAGAAGTGTCGGAGAGTCCGCTGCTGCCCTGATCCGTACCCGGGCAGAAGACGAGGAGAAGAAGGCAGGCGAATCCTGATGAAAATAATTCACATTGCCGGCTTTTCCAATACCGGGAAGACCACGTTTATCAGGGAACTGGTGCCGGAACTTGAAAAACGTGGGCTGACCGGCGTGGTAAAACACATCGGCCACCACGGGCACTCCCTTCCTGAGGGGAAAGATACCACCCTCTTCCACGAGGCAGGAGCTGCGGCATCGGCTGGTATCGATGCGCAGAAATCCGTCCTGATCCTGAAGGAGACTGACCTGGAACGAATCCTTGCGATGTTCTGCGATGCAGGGGTGCAGTACGCCGTCATCGAAGGATTCAAGGAAAAACCCTACCCGAAAGTCGTGATCGGGAGCATCGCCAACGCAACGAATGTCCTTCTCACCAATCCGGCCGTTGAGGAAGTGCTCTCACATCTCGGGGAATTCTCGGACATGGTCACACGGGAGGGTTTTTTCAGGGAGATCGAAGCCGGCTGTGATCACGGCAGGGTGATACAGGTCTCGTCCATCCCCATGACCCTCACGGAAGCACAGGTCACCAGCCTTGAGAGGGAGACGGAAAACCGGGTCAGGGATCTGCAGAAGGTATCCATCCGGTTCGCGTCGACAACGACCCCCGGAGCCCGGACGCTCCTGATCGGGGTCTTGGCCCCTGATGCACGGACCGCAATTGAAGCAGCAACGAGGATCAACAGCCTCATGCTCTCTCCCCTGCCAGGATATAAGGAGTGATCCGATGACAGGAAAACGACTTTTTGGCACAAACGGCGTCAGGGGGATAACAGGGGCTGACATGACCCCCACCCTTGTCCTCTCCATCGGTCTTGCGCTCGGATCGATGCGGGCCGGGTCCATCGCGGTCGGACGGGATACCCGGACCTCCGGGCCTGCCCTCTGCAGTGCAGTCAAGGCAGGGCTCCTTGCGACAGGGTGTGATGTGACCGACTGCGGGATACTTCCCACGCCGGCATTGCAGTATCTGGTGAAGGAGCATTTCGACGCCGGCGCCATGATCACTGCATCGCATAACCCCCCGGAATACAACGGGGTGAAGGTGATCGAGCCGGACGGAACCGAGATGGGAGATGAGGAGACCCTCAGGCTCGAGGCGAAGATCCTTGATGAGCGCGTCCCCCTCTCCCCCTGGAACGCCACCGGACGCGAAGTACATGCCTCCCATCTCGTCAGGGAATACACCGATGCTGTCGTAAAAAAGTTCCCTGCAGGGATCGGGGAAGGGATCACGGTCGCCGTAGACCCCGGGTGCGGCGCCGCCTGTGCAACCACCCCCGAGATCCTCACCCGCCTTGGGTGCAGGGTGGTGACCCTCAACGGCCAGATGGACGGCACCTTCCCGGGCAGACTCCCCGAACCCTCGCCTGATGGACTCCGTCCGCTCGGGAACCTTGTCCGCTCAACCGGAGCTGCGCTCGGGATAGCCCATGACGGGGATGCCGACCGGGCGGTCTTTCTCGATGAGAACGGGGAATTTATCGAAGAGAACCAGGAGTTTGGCATCATCGCAGGCCAGGTCTGCCGGGACCGGAAGGGCACTGTCGTGATGCCCGTCTCCACCTCCCGCCTGGTCGAGGAGATCGCCCGCCGCAACGGGTGCGATGTCCAGTACACCCCGGTGGGAAGTATCTATGTTGCCCGGGCAATGCGTGCCCTCGAAGCAGCCCACAGACCCGTGGCCTTCGGAGGAGAAGGGAATGGCGGGCTCATCTACCCGGATCACCAGTACTGCCGTGACGGGGGCATGACGGCCGCGATGATGGTCGCCATCCTTGCCAGGGAACATGGTCCTGCCTCTGACCTTGTGGCTGCCCTCCCCTCCTTCACCCTCATCAAGGAGAAGATCAGGGGGGCGGACCCTTCGGCCATGATCAGGAACCTCTGTACTGCATTTGCCGGGGACCATATCGACCGGACCGATGGGATCCGGATCAACCGGGAGGAGAGCTGGGCACTGATCCGCCCTTCAGGGACCGAACCCCTTGTCCGGGTGATCGTGGAATCTACGGAAGAGAAGATCGCCCGGGCATTTTTTGACGAGATTATGGAGAAGATACGGCCCTCATAAAAATAAATCCAATCCTCTCTTTTTTTTGAATTCAGGCGCATTTTCGAATGATTTTATCCCTGCCGAAACGAACGTTGCTGCTCACGGGTAAACCACATGATGCTATATGGTAAACCGGGAGGGAGGGAAAGACTAATACTCATGTCAGGCAACAGAGTCACCAGGAGAGTGGAGTGGGGGAGCACAGAGAGGAGTGGGAGACGCCCCTCCCTGGAGGAGAGCCGGCTGATCAGGGGAGCATGGTAACGACCATCGAGATCCGGATATCCGGGAAGGTCCAGCGGGTCGGGATGAGAAACTGCATCCGGACCCTTGCAGGAAGACTCAATATCAGGGGAGAGGTGATGAACCTGCCTGATGGAACGGTCTATGCACTGGCAACCGGTGACCCCATCGTCCTTGAAAAATTTGTCTCGATGATCTACAGCTGCCCGCGGGCAGTCATCAGGGATCTCGATATCCGCGACCACAGCCCCCTCACCTTCCCTGATTTCCAGGTAAAGAGGATCGAATAACACCCTTTTTTCAGATCTTCACAATATAAAAGTCGGCCCCATTCACCAGTGCTTCCCGCAGCACCAGCACCTGCTCATCCACGATCTCCTGGCAGATAGATGCATGAAACATCCTGCTTATCCGGGTAAGGAGGGTATCAGAGAGGATGCAGCGTTCCGGGCTGCATTCATACTCCCCGGGATCAATTCCCTGCCGGACCAGCCCGAGGAGCGGACGGTCGATCATCGCTGTCTTGAAGGGCTCGATGAGGTCATATACAAGACCCCTGCTCCCCTTGTGGAGGAAGCCGAGATCCGGTTCCAGGCCGGCCCCGATGGCGGAGACACAGGCATTGCCAAAGAGCATCCCGTATCCCACCGAGAGGCAGCAGTTGACCGCGTCCGGATATGGCCGCGGCATCCTCCGCCGGAACTTCAGGTCGGGGGGTACCGCCCGGGCATAGATCTCGTAATACATATCGGTCACGAGCCGATGGACACGCCTGATCTCATCGACCCGGACCAGGAATTCCAGCTCCGAGAGACTCTGGTGGATAACGGGCATCTCCCCTTCGTACAGGATACGTTCGGCGCTCTCCTCCTGGAGATGCTCGATCTCCTGTATCCGGTTTATCAGCGCTGCCCTCGCAATCTTCAATGCATATGAATGGGAAGGGGCTGCCTCCTGGGCTTTCCGCATCCGCTCATCAGCATGATCCCCGAACGGCCGGAGCGTACCAAGCGGTTCGCCATCAGCCTCGAAGAATGAGATCGACTTCCCGGATCGGAGCATCCCGTTCACGACCGAGGTATGGAGGAAATGCCCCCCCATCACCATCAGGTGATCGATCTGGTCCAGGGGAACCTGCTCAAGATGCCCGTTCCTGGTGATGACGAGCGACGCTTTTGTCGCTTTCAGGTGGGCACCAAACCCTGTCACAATATGCCATGGATATCGCACGAAGAACTCCTTTCCAAAAAACAGCCTGGACCCTTTGCTCGCAGGAATGAATATGGGCAGCCCTCTACATCAATTCATCGTTTTCCGGTTCAATCCCTGATACTCCGGGGAAAACACCTCTTTTTCTGGAGAAGGAGGATTCCCTGTTTCCAGCACCATTTTTCCCTCAATCCCGGAGGATACCACAAGCAAGCACATCGGAATAATCCCACCATGACAGCCCCTGACATAGTTTTTTGACCGAATGCGACCGATATATGCATGTTTGACAGGTCAGCCGGGCCGGGTCCGCCAAAAACCAACCGGCTGCCCGGCATACCCGATGAAAGGAGGATGTGATGTTCTGGAATGAGAAGACCGAGACCCTGAAGAAGAGAGACCTTGAGACAATCCAGTTGAAGCGGCTGAAAAAGACCATCGCACAGGTCCAGAACATCGGCTTTTACCGGAATGCCTTCAGGCAGGCGGGGATCATTCCGGGGAGTATCAGGACACTTGAGGATATCCGCCGTATCCCCTTCACCAGGAAACAGGATCTCCGTGACGGGTATCCTTTCGGATTCTTTGCAGTCCCGCTCTCGAAGGTGGTCCGTATTCACACCACCTCCGGCACGACCGGGAAGCCGACCGTGGTGGGATATACCCGGAAGGATCTGGACACCTGGGCAGAGCTGATCGCCCGGAACCTCACCATGGTGGGATTAAAAGAGGGGGACATCTTCCAGAACATGGTCAATTACGGGATGTTCACCGGAGGGCTGGGATTTCACTACGGTGCAGAGAAGATCGGGCTTACCGTGATTCCCAGTGCGACGGGCAATACCAGGCGCCAGATCGAGATGATCCAGGACTTCGGGGTGACGGCAATCCATTGCACGCCAAGCTATGCGATGCACCTCGCCGAGGTCGCCGAGGAGATGCACGCCGATCTCCCGACACTGAAGACCGGTCTTTTCGGGGCAGAACCCTGGTCCGATTCCATGCGAAAGGAGCTGGAGAAGAAACTGGGGGTCACCGCTTATGACTCCTACGGTATCTCGGAACTCTTCGGCCCGGGAGTTGCCTTTGAATGCGAGGAGCGGAACGGACTGCATATCTGGCACGATTGTTACCTCGTCGAGATCATCGATCCGGCTACCGGAGAAGTGGTGGGAGACGGCGAGCGCGGAGAACTTGTCGTAACCCCCCTTGCAAAGGAGGCGATGCCGCTCCTGCGGTACCGGACCGGTGACATCACCATGAAACTCGAGGATGAATGTCTCTGCGGGAGATCCCAGAAGATCGGGCGGATCACCGGACGGAGTGACGATATGCTGGTGATCAGGGGTATCAACGTCTTCCCCTCCCAGATAGAGCATGTCCTCCTGAAAATACCCGAGGTGGGGAATCAGTTTATGGTCTATGTCGACCGAATCAATCACCTTGATGAAATGACCATCGATGTCGAGATCAACCGATCCTTCTTCTCCGGGGAACTCCAGGACCTTGCCCGGATCCAGAAGAAAGTGGTAAAAGAGCTACGCGATGCCCTTGAATTGCGCACCACCGTCAGGCTGGTCGAGCCGGGAACCCTCCCGCGGTTCGAGGGGAAAGCAAAACGGGTGGTCGACAGGAGAGGAGCATCATGATGTTCTGGGATCCGAGAGTCGAAGAGATGCCAAAGGAGGAGCTGCAGAAGCTCCAGTACAAACTTTTGAAAACGCTGGTATACCGTCTCTACAGCTTCTCCCCCTTCTACCATGACAGGATGAAGGAGACAGGCGTCCATCCCGACGACATACAGACCCTGGCCGATATCAGGAAGCTCCCGTTCATGTACAAACGGGACTTGCGTGACAACTACCCCGACAAGATCTTTGTTGCCGGCCAGGATGACCTGGTCCGGTACCATGTCTCTTCGGGGACGACCGGGAAGCCCACCGTAGTGGGATATACCAGCAATGACCTCGAACACTGGACCACCTCCCTTGCCCGGGGTCTTGTCTCCTGCGGGCTCGGGCGGGGTGATGTCCTCCAGGTCAGCTACGGGTACGGCCTGTTCACCGGCGGCCTCGGGCTGCACTACGGGGCAGAGCGGGTCGGTGCAACCGTGCTTCCGACCAGTGTCGGGAACACGGAACGCCAGATCGAGCTGATGCAGGATCTTCATACGACCGCCATTGCCTGCACCCCCTCCTATCTCCTTCACATGGGGGAGGTCGCAGAGAAGATGGGTGTGAGCATCAGGGATGATACCGATCTCCGCATGGGAATACTCGGTGCAGAACCCTGGTCTGATTCCATGAAAGCCCGGATCGAGGACTGGCTCGGGATAAAGGCCTATGACATCTACGGCACCAGCGAGCTCTCCGGGCCGATGTTCTGCGAATGCTCAGAGCAGAACGGCTTTCATGTCTGGGGAGACCTCGCCTATGTCGAGATCCTTGATCCGGAGACGGGAGAGTCACTGGGACCGGGGGAGAAAGGCGAACTGGTGGTCACGATGCTCCAGAAAGAGGCCCTTCCGATGATCAGGTACCGTATCGGGGACATCACCTCGTACGATGCCGGGGTCTGCGCCTGCGGACGGACGCATCCCCGGGTGATGCGCATCTCCGGCAGAGTCGACGACATGCTGATCATCAGGGGTATCAACGTCTTCCCCTCGCAGATCGAGTATGCCCTGATGACCATCCCGGAGGTCGGCCAGCATTTCCAGATCGTCGTGGACCGGAAAGGGGCCCTTGATGACATGCTGGTCAGGGTCGAGGTGAGCAGGGAAGCGTTCTCTGACAAGATCACTGACCTGATGGCAATCAGGAAAAAAGTCGAGCACAAGCTCAGAAACACCCTGAATGTTGCCGTGAACGCGGAACTGGTCGAACCGGGATCACTCCCCCGGTTTGAGGGGAAGGCAAAACGGGTGATCGACAGGAGGCAGTTATAATGGAAACAGACCGGTATGTGATCAAACAGATCTCGATATTTTCCGAGAACAGGCCTGGCCGGCTTGCCGCAATTGCGAAAGCCCTCACCGAAGAGAATATCAACATCCTTGCATTCTCCATCGCAGAGGCGGACGGGTTCGGTGTTGTCAGGGCGCTTGTCGACAAGCCAAAACTGGCCTATGAAAAGTTGACAGGCCTCGGATTCAATGTCGCATTCACCGACGTGATTGCGGTAAAGATGCGGGAATCCCCCGGAGGACTGTACGAGATTGCAAAGATGCTGGCGAACGTACAGATCAACATCGAATACTCGTATGCCTACACCGGGAAAGAGGGAGGAGTCCTGATCCTCCGGGTCGATGATGCTGATCAGGCAGTCCGGCTCATCACATCGCTTGGTGCAACACTCCTCGAGAGCAGGGTCTTCCAGTAATCCCTACTTCTTCTCCCATTTCACCAGGTCGGAGACCCGGGAGAGCGTACTCCCCCTCCTGATCTCCTCCCTGACCCGCTCCTCGGTCTTCTGGACCTCCCTTGCACGCCGGGCTACCTCATACGCCCGCTCCTTTGGAATGACCACAACCCCGCTCTCGTCGCCGACAATCCAGTCACCCGGCCGGACGGTCTGCCCGCCGCACCTGACCTCACAGTTGATCTCGCCAAACCCTTTTGGCTCCCCGGCATTCGGGACCACTGCCCGTGCAAATACCGGCAGTGACATCTTCCTGATATCATCGATATCCCTGACAGCCCCATCGATGACCACGCCTTCGATCCCCTGGGTCTCTGCACTCATGGTCGCCAGCTCTCCCCATGCCGCGATATCGGTACTCCCCTCGTTGTTGATCACGAGGACATCTCCTTCGTGTGCATGGTCGATAGCCTCGACCGGTTTTGACCAGTCACCGGCAAACGACTGTGCGGTGACGGCGGTTCCGACCATCTTTTTTTTCCCGGCAAGATAGAGGATCCCGGCCATAGCGCCTTTCCGGTGCATCGCATCCGAGATATTCGGGGCTGAAACCCCGGAGAGGAGGTCCCGGGTCTCCTCTGGCACCGAGACCTTGGGGGTATATCCGCTGGCAGGGGCATCCAGCGCTTCCCGGACTTTTCGTGCCGAGTCCTGCACATCCGCAGAACGGGTGATCGCACCCCCCACAATCACGATATCAGCACCCCGTGCCGATGCCTGGGGGGCAGTGTGTGCATCGAGGCCGCCCGCAACCGCAATCTCTATCCCCACCGCTCCACGGATCGCTTCAAGAAGCCCCAGCGAGCTCTTCCCGATCATCTGCTGATCGATCCCCACGTGGGCATTGAGGATATGCACTCCGAGAGCCTCAAGTTCACGGGAGCGTCCCACCGGGTCACTCACATTGATCAGGTCGGCCATCAGCCTGACTCCGAAGACCGAGGCGGTCCTGACCGCTTCTGCGATCACCGCATCATCGGCATCACCAAGGATACAGACCACCGAAGCCCCGGCTTTTGCTGCCATCTCCACCTCAAGCGCCCCGGTATCGGCTACTTTCATGTCAGCTACAATCACATGGGCGGGAAATGCAGACCGCAATCGCCTGACCGACTCCATCCCTTCACTCTTGATGAGCGGGGTCCCCGCCTCGATCCAGTCAGCACCACCCCTGACTGCCTCCCGGGCTATCGGCAGAGCCCTCGAGAGGTCAAGCAGATCCAAGGCTACCTGCAGTACAGGCCTCTTCATGATCACTGAGGTGAGGAGAGAGGGCATAATAGTTTGCCGGGTACCCGTCTGTGTCCCCCGGTCTTTGCCGCGCTTCCACGGTACCATACCAAAAAAGGTCCGGATTCCAGCCATTTCCCTGCTCCATCCGGGAATCTTTTATGGGAATCATCACCAACACTCTGACGTACAGCAATGGAAATCCTGTCGATCATCCTTACCATCGCAGGGCTCTGCCTCTTTGAGACCATCAGCAGCATCGACAATGCCATCATCAATGCTGAGGTCCTCTCCACCATGGCCGCATGGGCACGGCGATGGTTCCTGACCTGGGGGCTCTTTTTTGCGGTCTTCGTCATCCGCGGACTGCTCCCCTGGCTGATCATCTGGATGACGACCCCCTCGCTCGGGCCGATCGGGGCACTGACGGCAACGTTTTCAAACGACCCGGCCGTCATTGCCGCTATTGAAGAGTCGGCCCCCATACTCCTGATGGGGGGTGGCATCTTCCTGGTGTTTCTCTTCCTCCACTGGATATTCCTGGAAGAGAAGCACTACGGCCTCCGGGGGGAGTGCTATATCGCCTCGAAAGGGGTCTGGTTTTTTGCCGTCGTCTCGATACTGCTTGCCCTCATCGTCTGGTTTGCGCTTGCCATCAATCCGCTCATGGCATTTGCGGCCGTCATGGGCTCCACCGCATTCTTTATCGTGCACGGATTCCGGCAGAATGCCGAGGAGCAGGAACGGAAGATGCTCGGGGGCACGATGTCGGACTGGAGCAAGATCTTTTACCTGGAGGTGATCGATGCCACCTTCTCTATTGATGGCGTTCTTGGTGCCTTCGCCTTCACGCTCTCCGTGCCCCTCATCATCATCGGGAGCGGCCTTGGCGCTATTGTTGTCCGGCAGATGACCATAAGCAATGTCGACAGAATCAAACGGTATCTCTTCCTCAAGAACGGGGCCATGTACTCGATCCTCGTGCTGGGGAGTATCATGGTCCTCGATGCGTTCGGGTTCCATATCCCGACATGGCTCTCCCCTATTGCAACCTTCGGTATCGTGGGATTTTTCTATGTCAAATCGATCAGGAACATGCCGCCTGCAGACACGGCATGACGGCATGTTTCATATCCCTGCATGATCATGCAGGTTCGGGTTCAGTCAGGTGCCGGGGCTCCGATATCCCCTCCGATACGCCCCCCCTTGAGAATCACTATCGCCTGCTGCATGCCCGGTTACGGAGATTATTATCCTCACTGAAATCGGTTCAGCGGTACCACTCATCCAATGAGAGAGAGGGTGGCAGGGAGAAAAGCAATTTATCCCTCGCAATTAAAGAGCCTGTTCTCCCGGCTAGGAGGAATAGGAGCACGACGTCTCCGGTGCCGTCCCTCTCCTGCATTCAGTCGTTCTGCACCGGGAGCCCCTGTGACACCCAGTTCTCATAGCCACCCCGAATATTCACCACATCGGAAAAGCCACACTGGTGCATCAGCTCCATCGTCTTTTGACCCCTTATCCCCCGTCTGCAGTAGACCAGGTACCTGATCGTCCGATCCTTCTCCTCAATGCACTTCCTGAAATCAGGGCGATAAAAGTCAAGGTGCTCGGCCCCGATCACATGCCCGCCGCGGAACTCGTCAGCAGTCCTGACATCGAGGATGCGACAGGGACGCTCCAAATTCCTGGAGAGAAGGTCAGAACATTCCCGCGGGGAGAGTTCCCGACACCCATCCTTGTCTGGCATAGTTCTTCTCTAGCATCCTGGGAAAGCCCGGAAACGGGAGACCACCTTCTCATACGCCCTGTGGCTGGAGACGGAAACCGTCTGAATCCCCCGCATGGTCAGTCTTCTTTGTACTGATCAAAGAAGACGATCTCATCCTGTTCCTTCTTCTTCTGGAGCGCGATGTCTGCCGGGTAACCAGCGGGCAGGAGAGAGACAAGGGTGTATTGATCAGGAACCCCCAGCAGTCTCCGGACCGGCTCTGCGTACTCCTTCTTGTCACCGGCAACCCAGCAGGACCCCACCCCATAGGACTGGAGGGCGATGATCAGGTTCTCGGTGGCTGCACAGCAGTCCTCGAGGTAATACTTCGCCTTCCGTTCACCAAATACGGCAAAACAGACCGGGGCATCGGCAATGAACCTCCCGTGATCGGTCAGGGTGGCGACCTTCTCCAGCAGGTCTCTTTCCCGGATGACCCCGATCAGCCAGGGCTGGAGATTCATTGCAGTCGGGGCGAAGCGTGCACATTCGATGGCATCCCTGATGATCGTGTCCTCGACCGGAACGGATTTGTAACTCCGGACACTGTGCCGGCATTTGATGATGGTGGTTCCGACATTCATGAGTATCCCCTTGCAGTCAAGGGAAAAAATGGTTTTGGCCTGCTGATTCCCGCCAGGGACGGATCGATGAACTGAAGTCTGCCACTATGCTCTACAGGGACAACGATCGTGTATAGTTCAATAGATGGCACTCTTACGGTCGGACTGAGTAAAACCACAGGAGAGATCATGTTCGCGGAACGAGGGAATTGAAGGGAGAGGGATCGCCGTCACTCCGCGCTGCTGGAGGGTCGGAAGTTCCCTGACCTTCTCCCTGAAAAGGGGAGGTGTGGGCCTACCTCTGGTGCCTGGCCATGACCAGGATGCAGGCGACAAAAAAGGCGGAGAGGGTGAGCATGGCACCAAAGCCCGGGGTGGTCGTGGGGGGGGCCGTGGTAGGAATAATCGTACCGGGCGTTGTTGCAGGAGATTCCGTAATAACAGTGGCAGGGGTGAGCGTAGTCACCGTCGTAGCAGGAAGGGTAGGGGGAAGGGTTGTGGTGGTCGTGGCCGGGTTTGTGGTGGGTGTTGGGGTGATGAGCGGATTGGTGCTCTGGAGAAGGAACTGCACTGGCACGGTCACCGTCTTTCCCTCCTGCTTGTAATTGAGATTCATATCATTCCCGGTGCTCTCCGCCCATACCGTGTAGGTGCCACTCTCAAAACCGCCCGTCAGCCATACCCCCCCCGTATCGAATGGCGAGGCAGATATCAGGATATCCTCAAGCTGATACCCTGTCACCGAAGAATACTCAACACCCCCTGGACCCCGGATGCGGATGGTGATCGGAGCACCCGGGGAACCAGGCCGTCTGGCAATCTCGTAGACATTGGTGTCGATCCGGAATCCCACCACGTCCCCCTTCGGGATCCAGGTGACATCGCTCGTAATCGCGAAATCGGCGCTCTCATCCATCACCCGGATCCCGATCAGCGGGTCCTGGACATAGAACGCAAGGGTGTTTGCCGGAGACAGAAACCAGGGGCCGGTCCTGCCTCCAAAGAGAGCCGGAGAGATGTAATAGTCGGTGGGATCGTCCACCGTCATGGTTGCCACGGGAACAGTGGCAGGGCTCCCGCCCGGCCCGTAATACACGATCTGCGAACCGGCTGCGGCACCGGTCGCGGAGATATCAAGGCCCTGCTCTCCGAGGAAGACCGTTCCGGCAACCGGTACGGTATTTTCTGCTGCGAGGACAGGGGAGAGCGCAAGGAGTGCAGAAAGGATGATCAGGGCATACCAGGACGAAATGCTCATATGCCACTCATCGCGGGGACACTAAAAATAGTTTCTGGGAGGCGATCAGAAGATCGCCTGGATGGCGGCCCACATGTTCGCAATCCCCTGGGTCATCACCACCCCGACATCGATCCCGAGTATCGGGAAGATGAAGACAAAGTAGAGGATCGTCCCGAGCGTGCTCCCGATATTTGCCATGGCGGCAACAACGACCACCCGGAAGAGCGGGATCTCCATCATCTCTCCGATCGACTCAGCCCGCGAGATACGGCCCAGATCCCCCGGTCCGGGTTTCCGGATCTTTGCCTCGACGATTGCGGAGAACCAGCCGGCTGCGATCAGCGGGTTTAATGCCGTGAACCAGGAGACCGCAAATCCGGTCAGGGCTGAAAGAGGATGCCCTTTTGCAAGGAGGGTGAACACGGCCGTAAGGACCCCGTGGATCAGCACCCAGTAAAGGAGGGCAGTGATCAGGACATCGGTTCCCACGCCCGAGAAGAGGATAGCCACCAGGAGAAAGAGGAAGAGGAAGGTGACGATTCCCCCGAAGATCAACCCCCACGGCCTGGACTTCACCTCACCCGTAAGGCTTTCGACAGAGGGCAGCGTTTCAGGGTGTGCGAGATACCGGTTTATCCCCTCCTTGTGGCCCGCACCGATCACCACGAGAATGCGTTCATGAGAGAGAGAGAGCCTCCGGATCTGGTGGGCAAGATACGCATCGCGTTCATCGATCAGGGCCCGGGCGCCATTCGGTGAGAAATTCCGGAACTCTTCCATCGCGACGGCAATCACGTCCTGTTTCTTCAGCTCCTCCACATCGATCTCCTGCTCATCGATACTGGCAACGGATGCAACGAGGGCATAGAGCATCTTGATCTTCTCAAAAAACGAGAGTGAATGCCAGAACCTCCGGAGAGTTATCCGGATATCCCGGTCGATCAGGGCGATGCTGATGCGCCTGGCTTCGGCCTCTTCCACGGCTGCTTTCATCTCTGCCCCCGGCTCTACGCCAACATCAAGCCCGATCTTCCGCTGCAGGTAAGCAAGGATCCACTGGACAAGGAGCTGGGTGAACGTCTTTGCCTCAAGCACCGATTCGACCGAAGCTTCCTGGACCTGTTTTTTCAGGGCGGCATACCGGGTGGCATCCAGCTCCACCGCGACCACATCAGGAGAGAACTCAGCGATTGCCTCCTGCACCTCGCGGACACTCTCTTTCGAGACATGGGCAGTTCCGATGATCCGAATCTCAGCCATCAGAGTATCCTCATCCCGGTTCCATCGATCAGCACTTCAGCACCTGCAGGGATGCGATTCGAGGAGAGCAGGGTTCGAACCCGCTCCTCCTCCTCCTTTTCGGCCAGATTCCGTGCAAGAAGACGCCCGGCGATTTCCCAGGCTGCACCTTCTGAGAGGGTCCCCCCGATTCCCCTGCACGGAAAGACCATAAGATCCTCTCCGGAAAGCATGAACGGGTAGGTCCTGCAGATCCATGGCCGTGACGCATACACCTGGCATCTGTTTCCGTCAAGGAAGATGCATACCCCTTCCCTCCGCCGGATGCATCGTTCGAACCTGATACTCCCCCCTCCCGGCATCACCACCGCCTCAGGGTACGGTTCCGAGAATACCTCTCCCTCCCGGCCAGTGGCAGTGCAGAGTTCCGCACTCTCCGGAGGATACAGCATCACCAGATTGGAATCCGTATCGGTTTCCCTGCAACATTCTCCGCACCGGGTGCAGGAGAACCCGATCCTCCTGATCTCTGCTGCCAGTTCTTCTTGTCTCATCTGCTTTTCACTGTTCCCTGGTAATCCGGTCAAAATTCTCGTAGACATACCTGCCGTTCTCGGTATGACTGACTTCAGGATGCCATTGAAGGCCGTAGATATGGCGATCCGGTAATGCAATCGCTTCATTGCTACAGATCGGTGAGCCGGCAAGCCTGACTGCTCCTGCGGGAAGGCCGGTGACCTCATCGGCATGGGAGGCCCATACCCGTATCCTTGACGGGTATCCGATCAGGATTTCGTCATGCTCGACAATCTCCACCTCGACAGGACCGTACCCGCCCAGCCTGCCCTTGGTGACCGTACCCCCGAATTCCCGTGCGATGACATGGAGCCCCAGACATATTCCGAGCACCGGGAGATCAAGATGGAGGTATCGTGCAGAGTTCCCCGAGCGGGAGAGGTCAGGTCCTCCCCCGAGTATCAGGCCGCGGCACCCTGCGGCAACATCCTCAGGGGGCATGCTGTTTGAGATCATCCTTGCATCGACAGAACGATCCCTGAGCATCCGCAGGATCAGGTGGTTGAATTGCCCGAAATTATTGACCACATATATCGGGAGCATCCCTGATCACTTCTCTCTGATGGCTGATAATCCCTTTTTTATCGGAGCCTTCCGGAAATCCCCTTCCGGCCGGCCTGACTATTCCCGTCACCAAACGATGTACCACACCCCTGTTCCTACGCATAACCATGGACCGTGTGGAGGATCTTTTTCCGTATTGCATCAGGAGAATGGCCCATCAGCCAGGCAAGGAACATGGCGCCTCCGGCACCCATCCCTTCCTTCACCTCCCCGATGCAGTACCGTGCAAGCCCCGAATGTCCCAGTTCACCGAAGCCGGGATCGACGTAATACACGGGTGTCCCTATCATCCCTGCCATTTCAGCAAAGTTGGCCGAGGAGTCATCCCTCACATAACAGGTGGTTGCGATCCCGGGTGCCGGGAGATTCATCCCTTTGAGGACCGCTGCAACAGAGAGCATCTGGGTCCCCCCTCCGAGGATGATGCTCCCGCTATACGTGGCTGCGATCCCGGCGGCAATGGCGATCATCGGATCCCCGCAGCAACGGACGATATCAAGGGGGGTGCGGTAATGGCCTTCCTGTATCCTTCTGTTCACGATGCTCCAGACCTCCTCCTTCATCGCGACAGGATTCCTGGCATAGCTGCTGCTCACCAGGGCATCATACCCGAGCCCCCGCAGAACACAAAGCGACGTGGTGGTCCCTCCGGGAACACATTCCCCGAGAACCAGAAGATCCGAAACACTCCCAAGGAAGGTCCCGATCGACCTCCCTTTCCTGAACAATGCACCGGCATCAGGGACCGCATCCCTGAACCGGGGGTCTTCGCCCGGTATGCCATAGGTGTCGAGGCATGGTACGGTCGGGGTATGGGCAAGCCCTCCGTTGATGAAAAGGGGCGAGAGTCCGCAGAGTTCCATAACCGCCCTCGTGATGGATGCAGGCGTGGGGCAGCCCGTCGGGGTATCGGGGCGCACCGGCATGCTGGTGATCTTCCCGCAGGTGATCAGCTCCGCGTCAAGGATGGGGGTGAGGAGCGTCTTTTCAGGGCTTGGACCGGCACCCGAGATGCCTGGCACCACAGAGAGCATCGTATTGGCAAGAATACTGGAAAAAAGGGGATTCTTTGCCCTGATCTCCGGGCTGCCTGTCACAAATGCCATGAGTACTCGATCGTACAGCTCTCACCTTCCGGACATCAAGCTATCCTTGCGGCAACCTAATAGCGGATGCAGGAACACATAGCAGATATGTTCGGGATTGAGGAACGGCTGAAGGAGAAAGGGATCTCTGTCGATTCCATGGTAACCTCTGCGATGCTGCTCTATGTGCCGCACGGGCTTTCGGCAGAAGAGGCAGCGCACAAGGTACGGGAGAAGATCCTCAAGTATCTTGGCGACCCGAATGTCGCATCCCTTCTCCTCGGGGCCATCCTCCTTGAAGATGAACTCTTTCTCCGGCAGAAAGATTCGGGAATCCAGGAAGACCCGGTATTCCTCCTCTCCGATGAGATCATCGGGATGGCCATCGCCGAATGTATCGGCGGGACCTATGCCCGTTTCGAGTTCACGCGGTATGACCAGAAGAAACCCGGCATCCTGGCAACACTCGGCCCGTTCCTCGATGACGCGGTCGCCGGGCTGATAGCCGGTTGTACATCCCGCCTTTACAGCGAATGCTGCTGAACCGGCTGCGAGCCCTCCTCCAGTTCACGACCATCCTCCCTCTTGGCAGGACGGTCGATTTTTCCCTCTTTGCAAGCCATACCTACCTCTATCCCATCTCCGGGTACGTGATCGGGGGTCTTGCCGGGCTCACTGCGTTCTGGATCGGCATCCCGGAGATCAGGGCAGCGGTGGCACTCATTGCCGTGCTGGGTATCACCGGAGCAAACCATTTTGACGGGCTCCTCGATCTGGGCGACGGGCTCATGGCACATGGAGGAAGTGAGGGCAGGATCCGGGCACTCACCGACCGGCAGATCGGCACCGGCGGATTTGCTGCCGGGTGCACGGTCCTGCTCCTCACCTTCGCCGCCCTGTCATCTCTGCCGGAGATCCTGTGGGCCCTTGTTGCAGCGGAAGTCCTTGCAAAATTCTCCATGGCATTGCTGACGGCATACGGGGCCCCGTTTCATGACGGCCTGCATGCATACCTGTATCACCGGGCAAAGCCCTGGTTTCCGGTCGCCGCTGGGATATGCTGCCTCCCGCTCGTGCTCCTCCCGCTCCCGTATCTCCCCCTTTCCGGAGCAGTCCTTGCGGCGCTCCTCATCCCGTTCGTCCTTCTCGTCATTGCAGACCGGCTGTTCGGAGGCGTCAATGGCGATGTCGTGGGAGCTTCCGGGGAGATAACCCGTGCAGTGGTCCTCTGTGCACTGGTCCTCATTCCTGCGAGCGCACTTTTTTAGGGAATGCACCGCGTAATAAGTTCCTGATGCTGAAGGATATGGGAGTTCACATGAAGGGCGGTGTCATCACCGAGCTCGACAGCGAATACTGCACGATACGAACGCGAATCCCGGCAGGCGTCGTCTCCTGTGACCAGCTGAAAGGGATCGCCACAGTGGCCGGGCGGTACGGGGCTGAATCGGTCCATCTGACCACCCGGCAGACCATCGAGATACCGCATATGAACCATGCAGACCTCGATGCGATTGCACGGGATCTCGCACTCAATAATACCCCTATCGGCTCCGAGCGTGATGAAGTGGTGAACGTGATCGCATGCCCGGGGAACGAACGGTGCATCTTTGCCAACATCGACTCGATATCGCTCGCCCGCTCCATCGATGCAAGACTCTTTGGAAGGGAGATGCCGGTAAAGATACGGATCTCCATATCTGCCTGCCCGAATGCCTGCACGAGCCCGCTCTTAAATGAGATAGGCATTGTCGGGCAGAACCGTCCCATCAGGGTGCCCGGGATGTGCACCGGATGCGGGACATGCGTGGAATACTGCAAAGAAGAGGCGATCACAATAAAGCGGGGAGTTTCCGTTCTCGATCCCTCCCGGTGTGTTGAATGCGGCACCTGTATCAGGTCCTGCCCGTACGATCTCCTCAAATCCTCCGGCGAGCATTACCTGATCACGGTCGGAGGCCGGAGGGGGAGACACCCCAAGATAGGCAGGGAGCTGATCGCGGTAAAAAGTCCTGAATCGGTACTCCTCGTGGTCGAGAAGGTGGTTGCCTGGGTATACCGGAGGGCATGGAGCGGCAGGCTCCTTTCAGACCAGATGGATGAGTTGCAGTTCGAAACATTCCGGGATGAGATACGGGCACTGGTCCCCGAGAATGACCGCGCAGAAGAAATCATTGGGGATTTCAGCGGCGGTAGCGGGATTTGAACCCCGAATCCGCATCATCATCGCATTCGATGGCCCGTGCATCCTTTACCAGCGTGTTGAACTGCATCGCAGCTGACATGAGGGCTTCATCGCTCGAACCACCCGATGAGAAGGATCGCAGCACCGACTCCTGGGGTGACGGGTACAGCCGCTCCCCTATCCGGATCCCCTTGCAATGCACACAGAACGCGCAATTCCGGTGAACGGATACCGACCCGTCTGCGCATCCGACAGTTGCGCGGTATTTTTTCTCGTCCCAGGTGATTTCCAGTGTTTTCATGCGTGGGCAGGGGTTATCTTGTCCATATGTTAAATAATGTCGTTTTTTTCCTTTTTTCTGAAAAAACCGACGGATTTCGCTCATCGAAATGATTAATAAGGATACGTTTCCAATAAATACTACTCGCATAAACAGGCTGTACTTCTGCAGTCTCGTTTTTATCGGAGGATCATTATGGCTGTTGAAAAGCCCCATCTTAATCTGGCGGTCATCGGGCACATCGACCATGGAAAGTCAACCACCGTTGGCAGGCTCATGTTCGAGACCGGTGCCGTACCTCCTCACATCATTGAGGGTTACCGCAAAGAGGCTGAGACCAAGGGTAAGGCAACCTTTGAGTTTGCCTGGGTGATGGATAACCTCAAGGAAGAGCGTGAGAGAGGTATCACGATCGATATCGCGCACAAGAGGTTCGACACCCCGAAGTTCTATTTCACCGTGGTGGACTGCCCTGGACACAGGGACTTTGTCAAGAACATGATCACCGGTGCCTCGCAGGCAGATGCAGCGGTTCTTGTCGTGGCAGCCCCTGACGGGGTCATGGAACAGACCAAGGAGCACGTGTTCCTTTCAAGAACGCTTGGCATCAACCAGCTCATCGTTGTTGTCAACAAGATGGACGCAGCCAAGTATGACCAGAAACGCTTCGAGGAAGTGAAGAAGGATCTCTCAGCCCTCCTCCAGATGGTAGGATACAAGCCGGCAGAGACGCTGTTCATCCCCATCAGCTCCCTTCAGGGGGTCAATATCGACAAGAAGAGCCCGGAGACGCCCTGGTATACCGGCCCCACGCTTCTTGAGTCGCTTGACACGCTCAAGGAACCCGAGAAACCGACCGACAAGCCACTCCGGCTCCCGATCCAGGATGTCTACAGCATCAGCGGTATCGGCACCGTGCCGGTAGGACGCGTTGAGACCGGCATCATGAAGAAGGGAATGAAAGTATCCTTCATGCCGGCAAACAAAGAGGGTGAGATCAAGTCCATCGAGATGCATCACGAGGAGATCCCTCAGGCCTTGCCCGGCGATAACGTTGGGTTCAACGTCCGTGGCCTTGCAAAGGGAGACATCCGCCGTGGCGATGTCTGCGGACCTGTCGACGCACCGCCAACTGTCGCTGATGAATTCACCGCACAGATCGTCGTGCTCCAGCACCCCAGCGCAATCACTATCGGATACACCCCGGTGTTCCACTGCCACACCACCCAGACTGCCTGCACCTTCGTCGAGCTGAAGAAGAAACTCGACCCAAGGACCGGCCAGACCAAGGAAGAGAACCCCACGTTCATCAAGGCAGGAGACGCAGCGATTGTGCAGGTCAAACCGACCAAGCCCATGGTCATCGAGAATGTGAAGGAGCTTCCCCAGCTCGGCAGGTTTGCAATCCGGGATATGGGAAGCACCATCGCTGCCGGAATGTGTATTGCTATCCAGCCCAAGCAGATGAGATAACTCCGAATCCCACAATATTTATCTGGTGAATATCATGCAGAAGGCCAGGATACGCCTCACAGGGACCGATTTCAAGAAGGTTGAGATGGTCTGCGACCGGATACGGGAGATCGCAGAGAGGACCGGTGTCAACATCGCCGGACCCATTCCACTCCCCACCAAACGCCTGGTGGTGCCCATACGGAAAAGCCCCGACGGGGAAGGGACCGCCACCTGGGACCGGTGGCAGATGCGGGTGCACAAACGACTGATCGATATCGACGCCGATGAACGTGCACTCCGCCAGCTGATGCGTACCCAGGTCCCGAAAGATATCGGCATCGAGATCGTCCTCGAGAGCTGAGGAAGCGGATTGACCGCCGGAGTTCGCTCCCGGATCCGGGAATGGTGCTCCTTTCGGAACCTCTTTTTACTGATTTTTCTCCTCGGTATTCTTCTCCGGTTCTTATCCCTGGATCTCAAACTCTTCCATCACGATGAGGCGATCCATGCATGGTTCTCGTACCGTCTGATGACAGAGGGGATTTATGCGTATGAACCGATGTATCACGGACCGTTCCTGTATTATGTCACTGCGGGAATGTTCACGCTCTTTGGTGACAGCGATCTCGTCGCCCGGATCCTTCCGGCCCTCTTTGGCGTCGCGATCATTCCGCTCATCTACTGGATCTACCGGATGGGATACCTTGACCAGCGCCAGACCCTGATCGCCGGCCTCTTTGTCGCCCTCTCTCCCTGCTTGGTGTATTTTTCGAGGTTCCTCCGCCACGACATATTCCAGCTCTTCTTCACGGTGCTGATACTGGCTGCGCTCCTCGCCTACACTGAGCGAGGCCAGCTCCGGTATGCCCTGCTCGCAGGCCTTGCCATCGGAGGGGGGATGACGCTCAAGGAAGATATGCCTATCTTCCTCCTTATCCTGGCCACCTTCGCAATCTACCTCCTGCTGACAAAAAAGATCAGGCTCCCTCAGACCTGGCTCCGTGACTCGATAGCGCTGGTCGTGGTTGCCCTGGCCGTGATGGTCATCTTCTATTCCTCCTTCGGGGCACATTTCGAGATTATCGAGACGGGGTGGATCGATGCGTACAAGCACTGGGCCTCGATGCATGGGATGTGCCGGATCTGCGGGCCATGGTTCTTCTATATCCTGCTCTTCCTCCTCTACGAGGTCCCGATCATCCTTCTCGCGGTATACGGCAGCGCCCAGTTTGCCATCCGCCACAACCCTCTGCCCAGGATAGCTTTCTCTCTGAAGCACCTTTTTTCAGGGAAAACCGGTCTGACGGGGGCCGAAGAGAACCAGGGGAACATTCCCCAGCCGCCGGTTCCCTGGAATAAGAAAGAGATCTTCTTCCTCTTTTGTATCTACTGGATGGTCGTGACCCTTGCTGCCTACGCCTATATCGGGGAGAAAGTCCCCTGGCTGATCATCCACCAGCTCTTCCCGATGATCCTCGTCTCTGTCTACCTGATGACGGAGAAGAAGATGTACATCGCCCTTGCCGGTTGTATCTTCCTGGTCCTCATGACCTGGCACGTTGCCCTGGTCCCTGCCGATATCAACGAGCCGATCGTCCAGGTCCAGAATTCCGAGGACATGCGGACCGTCATGAAACTGATCGATGTGTCGGATACCGTCGTGATCGCATCGGAGAACTACTGGCCGCTTCCCTGGTATTACCGGGGGGATAAGTGGGAGAAGATGCGGTTCTATGGAAAACTCGTGGATGCCGGCACCATCTCCAGCGTCAATCCTGACCTGGTGATCACCCATGACATGAGCAGTTACCCAGCCCTTGAGGGGTATGACAAGGCGACCTACAAGCTCTCCTACTGGTTCTCCATCTACGACAACGAGCACCGTATCCCTGAATATTACCTGAAGAGAGATGGAAAGCTCGGGAGCATCAACATCGACGTCTTCACAAAACCCGGGCTGTATGAAAAGGCCAATGTCTCTTTTCCAACGATGCAAAGCACTGCACTGACCACAGAAGAGCCGGCATCCCAATCCAGGCAGCGCTGGGACCAGAAACTCGCAAATATTACCGTCCGGATGTTTGGCCCGGACAGCTATCAGAAGAGTGCAGGGTAAAGGATTCCGTCATCCCACTACCGAAACAATCCTCCTCTCTTATATGAAAATCTGACTTTTCCTTTTCTTCCCCCATGATGCGCCAACCTATCGGGATGGTATCGGTCACACCCGCAATACAAGACCTGACCACGTGTATGATGATTGATTTTTCCTTGGGTATAGTGGCTTTTCATCCACCATTTTTTCACGCCATCAAATGATTTCATATCTTTCTTAACGCTG
>JAEAME010000570.1_pt1 | contig 36113 bp, 31 predicted proteins | sample 8958731 | NCBI WGS metagenome assembly JAEAME01 (sample SAMN16933194, study PRJNA681113) | bioreactor sludge metagenome | isolation source: anerobic bioreactor sludge (Control) | place: India:Bengaluru | collected 2018-10-24
TCTATGGGGCCGCCCCGTACCATCTCGGCAGCGGCGGACAGCCGGTCCCCGAAAAAACCGCAGCAGTTGGCTATGATCACCCTGTCCTTTCCCTTCCTGTTGTCGGAGCTCATGGCAGTTCTCCTTCTCTCTTAAAATATGCTTTATATATAGGAAAACGGTGCTATTTCCCTGTGAATTTGGGTGTTCGTTTCTCGATAAAAGCGGTTATCCCTTCTCTGGCATCCTCCGTGCCGGCAACTTCTTTGATCCGCTCCGCCAGGTAGTGCAGAGCGTCCTTCAGGGGCATACCGGCGGCAGCGTAGAACGCCTGTTTTCCCATCCGCATGCCTATAGGGCTTTTGGAAGTAAGTATCTCCAGGATCTTTTTGATCTCGACATCCAGCTCTGCGGCAGGCACCACCCTGGAGATCAGCCCCATTGCCAGCGCCTCCTGTGCGGTCATCCTCTCACCCAGCAGAATCATCTCCATGGCCTTCTTCTGCAGCACGTTGCGAAAGATAAGGGCGCCGATCATCATTGGCCACAGGCCGACGTTGACCTCGGGCGTGCCGAATTTGGAGTCGTCGCTGGCGACGACGATATCGCAAGCCAGCATGAATCCCATGCCGCCCGCCAGGCAGAACCCCTTGACGCGGGCAACTGTGGGCTTGGGGAAGCTCACTATGCGGTTGAGCAGGTCTGCATAGCTGGCGAAGATATCCAGCCCGCCTTTGTTGACGTCACCGCTGAGCTGCGCCCCCGTGCAGAAGGCCTTGTCACCCGCGCCTGTGACCAGCAGCGCCCGAATGTTTGCGTCCTTCTCCGCCTCATCCAGGTACTGGTGGAACAGGGCCAGCGCCTCCGGTGTTATTGCATTTCGCTGCTGTTCCCGGTTGATGGTGATATACGCCACGCCGTCCTCGGCGCGATAGAGCAGATGCCGGTCCTCCATCTTTTTCCTCCTCAGAATTTAGTTATGCCTGTTGTATACGGATTCGCTATTTATCCTTTCTGCGGGATGCCACGGTCTATGTCGATCAATATCTGCCCGGGCATCACTTTGTCCCCCTCTGCCACATTCACCGCTTTAACCCTTCCGTCAGCCGGAGCGGACAGAGTAGTCTCCATTTTCATGGAAGACACCACGATCACGCCGTCGCCTTTCTTAACATCATCCCCCTCGGAAACCAGTATCCTCACAACCACGGCAGGCATGGGAGGCGTGACCTCCTGCGGTATGACCTTCTCTCGCTGCTTTCCCCTGGAGCGGCTCTCCCCGGCGTCGGCGTCAGCTATATAATAAGGAGTGCCATTGATAACGATCATCTTGGTATCACCGTCCCGTGCGACGAACACGTTGAACGGACGGCCGTCGACAACAAGGTGCTGGTGGTATTCCGAGACGAGCGTATACCCGATGTCAAGGACGCGCCCATCACGCGAGAGGACAATGCCGCCATCCTTCCTCTTTTCAGCCTGCAGTGCGATCACGTCTTCGTCAATTTTAAGCCGGTAATTCATCTTCCACTCTTAGTCATAATCTAAATTATCATCGCCCCCACAGTCCCAGCGTCTGCCAGGGAGATATCTCGGCACTTTCGGGTCCGGCTGCAGCCCTGGGCTTGCCGGTGTGGCTCAGCTCATCGATGATAAAGGCAGCGCAGGCGGCGTCGACATCATCCCTGCCGGGCTTCCAGCCGCAGAAATGGGTATCGATAAAATCAGTGAAGGTGTCGCCCTTCATGAAGGCCTCGGACTTGAGCACGTCGATAAGGAAAGGCACGGGCGTCTTCACTCCCAGGATGATGTAGCCTTTAAGCGCCTGTATCATGCGCTGTGTGGCTTGTGCCCTGTCCTCCGCACACACTATTAATTTCGACAGGATAGGATCGTACTCCACCGGCACCTGAAAGCCGGAGTAGATGCCGCAATCGTTGCGTATGCCGGGGCCAGACGGCTCCTCCATATAGGCGATCCTGCCGGGCGAGGGATAGAATCCCTTTTCGGGATCCTCCGCATAGATGCGGCACTCGATGGCATGCCCCCGGCTGCGGACGTCCTTCTGCTCGATCGGCAGGTGATTCCCTGCGGCAACCTCGAGCTGAATACGCACGATGTCCAGGCCGGTGATCATCTCCGTGATGGGATGCTCCACCTGCAGGCGCGTGTTGACCTCGAGGAAGTAGAAATTTCGCTGCTGGTCCACCAGGAACTCGACTGTCCCCGCATTCACATATCCGGACGCCCTGGCCACGGCCACGGCAGCCTTCCCCATGCGCTCACGCAACTCCGGCGTCATAATAGTGGAGGGTGTCTCCTCGATGATCTTCTGATGGCGTCTCTGTATGGAGCATTCCCTCTCGAAGAGGTGTACGACGTGTCCATGTTTATCCGCTATGATCTGGAACTCCACGTGCCTGGGGCGCGACAGGAATTTCTCCAGGTAGATGGAGCCGTCGCCGAAGGCCCTCTTCGCCTCGCTGGTCGCAGCAGCGCAGGAGTCCTGGAAATCTTTGGGCGATTCAACGACGCGCATACCCTTGCCGCCACCTCCGGCCGCCGCCTTGATGAGCACGGGGTAGCCGATCTTGTCCGCCTCGGCGGCCAGCACGCGGGTATCGGACTCGGGCTTGTTCATACCCGGTATGACGGGCACGCCTCCGCCTGTGACGGTGCGGCGTGCGATCGTCTTGTCGCCCAGCTCGCGAATGACCCGCGAGGGAGGTCCGATGAAGACCAGCCCCTCCCGTTCACAGCGCTCGGCGAAAAGCGGGTTCTCGGCCAGAAAGCCGTAGCCGGGGTGAATGGCCTCGGCGCCGGTCTGCCTGGCTGCGTCGATGATCTTATCGATATTAAGGTAGCTTTCAGCTGGATCGGAATCGCCCAGGAATACGGCCTGGTCGGCTCTCAAAACGTGAATGGCCCTGCGGTCCGCCTCGGAATACACGGCCACCGTGGCGATCCCCATCTCACGGCAGGTGCTCATAACGCGGCTGGCGATCTCGCCGCGGTTTGCCACCAGAACTTTACGGAAAATAGACGGCCTCCTGTTAAGTTATACTTGGTTACATACGGAATATGCCGTAACCGAAAACATCATCCGGTATGGGCGCGTTGAGAGAGGCCGAGATAGCCAGTCCCAGTACATCGCGTGTGTCCACCGGATCGAGAACACCGTCGTCCCAGAGCTGTGAGCTGCTATACAGCGCGTTGCTCTCCTTTTTTGTGGCATCGATGATGGGCCGGCAGATCTCGTCCGCTTCCTCCGGGGTGAGAGGAGGTTTGCCTTCCCTGGCGAGCTGGTCGTTGCGCAGTGTCACCAGCACGCCGGAGGCTTGCTCGCCTCCCATAACCGCGATCTCGGCATTGGGATACATCCAGAGGAAGCGTGGCTCATAGGCGCGGCCGCACATGGCATAGTTGCCCGCCCCGAAGGATGCGCCGACTATGACCGTGAACTTGGGCACGGTGCAGTTGGCCGTGGCAGTCACCATTTTGTGTCCGTTTTTGGCGACGCCGGTGCGCTCGTACTCCCTGCCTATCATGAATCCGCTGATGTTCTGCAGGTATATGAGGGGGATTTTGCGCCGGTCGCAGATCTGGATGAACTGCGCACCTTTGTTGGCGCTGTCGGGGAAGAGTACTCCGTTATTGCCCAAAATTCCGACCGGGTAGCCGTGTATATAAGCCCAGCCGCAGACGAGCGTAGGGCCGTAAAGCTCCTTGAATTCCAGGAACTCGCTTCCGTCCACAATGCGGGCGATCAGCTCGCGCACGTCGTATGGAAGTTTGAATTCCCTGCTGACGATGCCGTATATCTCCTTAGGGTCGTACACAGGTGGTTTTGGCTCATGCATGGGCAGGCGTGTCTTCTCACGCGCGGGCATGCACTCCATGATGTTGCGCAAGATCTCGATGGCGTGGGCATCATCTTCGGCGAAGTAGTCCGAAACACCGGATTCTCTGCAGTGCAGATCGGCGCCGCCGAGCTGCTCGGCGGTTACCTCCTCGCCTGTGGCAGCCTTGACCAGCGGAGGCCCGCCCAGGAAAATGGCGCCGATGCCTTTTACGTGAACGACCTCATCCGACATGGCGGGAATATAGGCGCCTCCCGCCGTACACATGCCCATAACCGCCGTGATCTGTGGGACACCCAGCTTGGAAAGCATGGCCTGGTTATAGAAGACCCTCCCGCCGTCATCAATATCGGGGAATACCTCGGACTGAAGGGGCAGATATCCACCGGCCGAATCGACCAGCGTAACAAGGGGGAGCCGGTTCTGCATGGCGATGGTCTGAATGCGTATAGCCTTTTTCATGGTCAGGGGATAGGTTGAACCCCCTTTGACAGTCGCATCATTGCCTGTGATTACAACTTCCTTGCCACTTACGACACCTATACCGGACACCAGCCCACCACCGTGTATCGTGCCGTCGTACATGCCGCGCGCTGCCAGAGGAGCTATCTCGAGAAAAGGCGTGTTCTTGTCCAGCAGCCGCTCCAACTTCTCACGCATGGGCATTTTACCCTGCGCCGCCAGGCGGTCCCGGGCCTTCTGCGAACGGTCGTCCCTGGCCTTCCTCAACTCCTCCTTCAACTCAGCCACACGGGCCACCATGGAGTCGTATGTTCGCCTGTATTCATCAGAAGAGGTGTCGATTTTAGTCTCGATGACGTCCATGCCCTTTCAACCTCGCTGCGAAAAGATGGATTAACTCAATACAAATGAATTACAATATTGAATCCGGTTCAGAATAATAACAGCGTTCATGCCATATGTCAAGCATGGTTTTTAACAAAGAGTAACCTGATCGTGGTAACAGGTGTGGGTTATCGACTTTATGGTCGGGGTGAGTGGATTTGAACCACCGACCTCATGGTCCCAAACCATGCGCGCTAGCCACTGCGCTACACCCCGCAGGCAAAAGTATAGATTGAGGGTAAATCGGAGTCAAGGACGGCCGGATAAAACCGCCGGTTAACGGCAGTTTGGACAGAGGTCGAAGAATCCCGGCTCTAGCTTCCACTTCTTGCGAATATATTCGAGCTGTGCTTCGGGCGCCCATTCGATGCCGCACTTGGGGCACTTTTTCAGCTTGAATGATACTTTCCATCTGGGAAGAGAGCGGACGCCGTTCTTCTCCTCCATCGTCACCGCACCGGTCGGACACACATAATGGCAGGAGCCGCAGCCGATACATGCCTTGGCCTTCTCGAGGAAGGGCGGCTTGGGCTCTTTGGAGATGCCGCGGTTAACCAGGCTGATGGCGCTCACGCCCACCACCTGCTCGCAGGCCCGCACGCACAGCCCGCAGACGATGCAGTCGTGCTTCTCCCAGTATTCCTCACGGAAAGAGGGCTTTTCCAGCCCATACTCGGCAGCCAGATCCCTGATGACCTTGTTCTCGCTGCACCTGGCCAGCAGCAGGTCCAGCAGCATCTTGCGGTTGCGTATGATGCGCGGGGAATCTGTCTGCACGACCAGACCCTCCTCCACCGGATAGAGACAGGAGGTGACGATGCGCGTCCTGTTCCTGCGGGTAACTTCGACGATGCACAGCCTGCAGGCGCCGAAGGGCTCGATGGCCTCGTGGTCGCAGAGCGTGGGTATCCTGATGCCGTGGTCGCGGGCGACCTTCAGTACCATGCTGCCCTTCTCGGCATCATATTTATTGCCGTTGATGGTCAGGTTCACCAGTTCACTCAATGCTCACAGCTCCCATCTTGCAGATATCATAGCAGGTGCGGCACTTGATGCACTTGGACTGATCCAGAATAACGGGCTTCTTCTTGCCCATAAATGTGATTGCTTCTGTCGGGCAGGTCTTGACGCACCTGCCGCAGCCCGGACATTTCTCATCGATTATGCTGAATTTTATCAGCGCCTTGCATATGCCGGCCGGGCACTTCTTGTCCTTGATATGCGCCTCATACTCGTCTTTGAAATACTGGATCGTGGTCAATACCGGATTGGGGGCTGAGCTGCCCAGGGCGCAGAGCGCGCTGTCTTTGAGGTGGGCCGAAAGCTCGGTAAGCAGCTCGAGATCGCTGACTCTTCCCTTGCCCTCTGTGATGTCGGTTAAAATCTGGCGCATCCGCTTGACACCTTCGCGACAGGGCACGCATTTGCCGCAGGACTCCTCCTCGAGGAAAGTGAGGAAATAGCGGGCCGTGTCGACCATGCAGTTGTCCTCGTCCATCACGATCATGCCGCCCGAGCCCATCATCGAGCCCGCCTTCAACAGTGAGTCGAAGTCCACCGGTGAGTCGAGCAGCTTCTCGGGAAGACATCCACCCGAAGGACCGCCGGTCTGGACGGCCTTGAACTTCTTGCCTCCGCGGATGCCTCCGCCAATGTCGAAGATAATGTCCCTGAGCTTGATGCCCATGGGGACTTCCACCAGGCCGGTATTGTTGACCTTGCCCGTCAGCGAGAATATCTTGGTGCCGCTGTTACCGGGAGCGCCTATCTTGCTGAACCACTCTGCGCCGTTGTTGACGATCAGCGGTATATTGGCCCAGGTCTCCACGTTGTTCAGGCAGCTCGGCCTGTCCCACAGTCCCTTTTCCACCGTATGAATATACTTGGCCCTGGGCTCGCCGGTCTTGCCTTCCAGGGATGCCATAAGCGCGGTAGATTCACCGCAGACGAAAGCACCGCCACCACGGTTCACCCGCACACCCAAATCAAATCCCGATCCCAGTATATTTTTACCGATCAGGCCGAGCTTATCAGCCTGCTCGATGGCCAAAGTGATATTCTTGAGGGCAAGCGGGTATTCATTGCGCACATAAATATATCCCTGGTGGGAGCCGATGGCGTAGGCGCCGATAATCAGGCCCTCCAGCACGCTGTGGGGATTGCCTGTCAGAAGTCCCTCGTTGGCGTAGGCGCCGGGATCGCCCTCATCGGCATTAACGATGACATATTTGATATCGCCGTGGGCCTCGCGGCAGGTCTCCCATTTGGTTCCCGTAGGGAAGCCACCTCCACCTCGGCCGCGCAGACCGGAGTCCTTGACCATCTTAATGATCTGGTCCGGCTTCAGCTCGACCAGCGCCCGGGAAAGGGCCGAGTAGCCGCCGATGGCGATGTAGTCTTCAATGCTGGTCGGGTCGATCCTGATATTGTTGCCCAGGACGATGCGCTGCTGGTCGGTGTAGAACGGTATATCGTTCAGGCCGGTCATGGGCTTCGCGCCGGCATCCTGTTTAAAAAGCAGCCTCTCGATAGGCGCCTTTTTCTGGATGGTATTGTCCAGAATCTCGGGTACATCCGAGACCTGTATCCTCTGGTAGAAAACATTTCCGGGCTCTACGACGGCGATTGGACCCCGCTCGCAGAAGCCGTGGCATCCGGTGATCTTGAATTCCAGCCGATCAGCGATGCCTCGCTTCTCTATCTCGGCTATAAAGGCTTCGGCCACGGGATTGCTACCGTAAGGCCTGCAGGCCGTGCCGTTGCACAGCGAAATGCGGCACCTCTCAGTGTCGATATTCTTGGCCAGCTTCTTGTGTAAAGCAGCCAGCGCCCCGGCGGACTTCAACTTATTAGCCATCTTATTGTTTAAATTTGCCCAACATAGTCTCGACCTTGTCGTTGGTCATATGCCCGAAGAACTCGTCATCGATCTTGACCACGGGACCCGTGGCACAGCAGCCCATGCAGTTCACCGTCTCCAGCGTGAATTTGTGATCAGGCGTGGTCTGGCCGCGCTTTATGCCGAGCTGGCGTTCCAGAGATTCCAGTATCAGGTCGGCGCCGCGGACATGGCAGGCCGTGCCCTGGCAGACGTTGCAGATGTGCTTGCCCCTCTCCTCCAGGCTGAAAGCCCGGAAGAAGGTCGCCATGCTGTAAATGCGACTCTGAGGGATATCCAGCTTTTTAGCAAGCTTATCCAGCGCGGTGCGGGGCAGGTAATTGTACTCGGACTGTATGTCCTGAAGTATGGACACCAGTTGGCTGCTGTCGCTGCCGTATTTCTTGATGATGGCGGTTACTTTATCTTTCATTTTATCGTCTTTAGACCGGCAAGCTGCCTGACCCTGTTGTACTCTTCAACCACCCTGACCTGTATCTCCGCTATGTTTTCCTTGGTCAGATGGCGGTAGCGTCCCTGAACTTTTAAATAGTCCTCTACCGGACGCAGTTTAGGCAAATCGATGTTCAATTTATATTGCCCGTTCTCTATTTCATATACCGGGAAGATGCCCGTCTCCACCGCCAGCCTGCCGACCCTGATGGTCTGGCTGGAGGGACAGCGCCAGCCGGTGGGACATACGGATAGTATGTGAATATAAGAAGGCCCCTTTATCTTGACCGCCTTCTGGACCTTTGTCATTATGTCAAATGGATAGCTGGAGCAGGAAGTGGCCACATAGGGTATATTGTGGGCAGCGGCTATGGCGGCCATGTTCTTCTTCCAGGTATGCTGCCCCATACTCTTCTTGCCTGCCGGCGCGGTGGTGGTGGAGGCGCCGAAGGGCGTTTCGCTGGAGCGTTGAATACCGGTATTCATATATGCTTCGTTGTCGTAGCAAACATAGAGGAAGTCGTGTCCCCTCTCCAGTGCGCCCGACAGCGACTGAAGACCGATATCGGCCGTGCTGCCGTCGCCGCCCATGGCCACTACCTTAACCTCTTTGGTATAGCCGTGCTTGCGCCTCAGAGCCTTGATGCCGGACTCGATGCCAGACGCTACAGCCGAGGCATTCTCGAAGAGCGTGTGGATCCAGGGAACCTCCCAGGCTGATTCGGGCAGCGGCGAAGAGATGATCTCCATGCAGCCCGTGGCATTGGAGATGATGGTGTTGCGGCCCAGCGCTTTGCACACATAGCGCACGGCCAGCACCTCGCCGCAGCCGGAGCAGGCGCGGTGGCCGGAGGCGATATACTCGCCCCTGGTTACCAGCTTGGGCGCATAAATGCTGAGAGTTTCCACTATTCTCTCACTCCGTACATGTATGTTTCATCTGTTCGTCCCGCTTTGATGCGGTCCAACCCGATCTCAATTATCTTCTCAAAATCCATGGGCGAGATATCCCGTCCACCCAGACCGCCCACGATGCCGGCGATGCGCGGTTTCTTATCCAGCGAATAAAGCGCATCCCTTATCTCCGAGCAGATGGGGCCCGGGCCGCCAAGCGAAATGGCGCGGTCCAGCACGATAATGTTGGCGGCACCGGCCAATGCCTCTTTCATTTCATCATGAGGGAAAGGACGCCACAGGCGGACCCTGACCAGTCCCACCTTTTTGCCCTCACCCTGAATCTTGTCGATGGCATCCATGGCGTTCTCGCTGTAACCGCCCGCCAACACCAGCAGCGTCTCTGCCTTGTCCGCTTTGTACTGCTCGACCGGTTTATAGTGCCGTCCGGTCAGCTCACCGAACTTGCGCCAAACGTCAAGTATCACCTTCTTCGATTCGCGCACCGCGTTATCCAGGTCCTTTCTGGTTTCTGTGTACATATTGGGCGCGGCGAAGCATCCCATGGTCACCGGATTGTCGGGGTCCAACGCATACTTATGCTTATAGGGTGGAAGAAACTCGTCAACGGTTTTCTGGTCCAATATCTCAATGGACTCGATCACGTGGGACACGTGGAAGCCGTCAACGTTTATCATGACCGGCAGAAGCACGTCCGGATGCTCGGCAATATGGAAGCCGCATAACACCTGGTCGAAGGCCTGCTGGCCGTTTTCAATAAATATCTGTATCCAGCCCGCGTCCCTGGTGATCATGGCATCGGATTGGTCACCCCAGACGTTGAGCGGTCCGGAGAGCGCCCGGTTGGCTACCGCCATCACGATGGGCAGGCGCATCGAGGCCGCCACCATCACAACCTCGTGCATGAGAATCAATCCCTGACCCGCGGTGGCAGTGAAGGTCCTGGCGCCAACAGCGCTGGAGCCCAGGCAGGCGCTCATAGCGGAGTGCTCGGACTCCACTGGTATGTATTCCGCATCCAGCTCGCCGTTAGCCACCAGCTCGGCAAGCCCCTCCACGATATGTGTTTGCGGGGTGATGGGATAGGCGGCAATCACGTCCGTATTGGCCAGTTTGACGGCCTCTGCGATGGCCAGCGATGATTCGATACCTATGCGCTTCGTTGCCATGACTATGATCCCTCAACCATCTTTATAGCTTTAGTCCAGCATTCCTGCGCGCAGATGCCGCAACCCTTGCAGTAGAAGGGATTGGAGCGAAAATAACCGTCGCTCTGCTGGCTGATGCAGGCTTCGGGGCAGTAAAGATAACATATGCCGCACTTGATGCAGACGGCGTTGTTCCACTCGGGATGCTCAGATTTCCAGTCTCCCGTGCAGAACCGCTTGGTATTTCCCACGTCGGTGACCGCACATCCTACCAGGAGCTCGTTCCATTTGGGCAGTTTATCCGCCTGGAACTTCTTTTCCTTCTTGGGGCCGGTGGCGGTTATCTGATCCAGCACAGTCTCTTTGAACGCCCGCTTACAGGCTTCGATGTTGGCTTTGGAGCGGGCGCCGAATTTCTCGGCAATGGGCTCTTCCAGGGACTCCATCTTTATGATGCCGGTGGCCTTGATCAGGGCGCCCAGCATGGTGGTGTTGACGATGTTGACGCCCAGTAACTCCCTCGCTATATGAGAGGCGTTGACCACCGCCAGCTTCCAATCGCCGCTGAACTCCTGCTTGAGGTCGTCAACCGAGCGGGTGCTGTTTACGATCAGCGCGCCGCCGGGCTTTAATCCGTCCACAACATTTATCAGTGTCACCAGCCCTGGATCCAGCACGATCACGATGTCCGGCTTGACCACACCGGAACGGATGCGGATGGGAGTGTCCTGGCTGATGCGGTTGAAGGCCAGCACCGGCGCCCCGCGCCTCTCGGGCCCGAAGCTAGGAAAGGCCTGGCCATACTTGCCCTCGCGCATGGCGGCCAGCGCCGTCAGCTCGGCGGACGTGACCGCTCCCTGGCCCCCCCGTCCATGCCAGCGAATTTCGATAGTTGTACCTTGTTTCATTCTTAAGCTTTAACAAACTTGGGTTCGATGCGCCCCTGGAGGGACTTGAACCCTCGCACCCGGCTCCGGAGGCCGGTGCTCTATCCCCTGAGCTACAGGGGCACAGAAGTCGATTAATCAGACATTTTCAATACCCGGACCGAGAAAGGTGGTTTAGTATATCAAGTTTATTTTTTATTTGGCAAATCACACGCGGGCTGTGTTTAAAAATGGGGCAATAGGATGAGGAAGTAGACAACCATGATGACCAGTCCTATAGGAACGCCGATGATAGCCCAGGCCTTCATGCTAATTTTCAGGCGTCCGGCAGCCACTATATTGGGTATGTTGCCAGGTATCAACATCCCTCCTGCGATCAACAAACCCATTGTGATGGCAGTGATCTGCGACAGTGACATGGTTGGTCCAATCTCCACGGCCGTAAGCGTGGCATTATCCAGCACGGCTGAAATGGTATTTATCCAGTACAGTGCTGCTGGGGGAACGTGCACGACGTACCAGACTATAATGGGCTTCATGCCTTCGCCCAGCAGTATAAGCGCGGCCACGAAAAAATACACCCTGACGGCGCGCAGAATCACCGTCTTGAGCGTTTCCGAGTATTCCGTCTTTTGCTTCAGATTGCGGATATCGATGTGCCGGCCGACGAAAAAGGCCCCGAATACGGCTATGACGACCACCCCGGGTATTACATACACACCGAACGTTTGCAGGCAAAAGAGGAAATCCGCATAATAGGGTGGACCGGACAGCTTTGAAACCAGTATAGTGGAGAGCGGCTCGCCCACAGGAGTGAGAACCGCTCCCAGACCCATAGCGAAGCAGGCAATTACGGCAAACTTGACCTTCTCCCTCTTCTCCAGAGGTATGGCCGCGATTATCTCCGAGAGCAGCACGGCAGTGACGATGATGGACACCACGCTGCATAGAAGTCCGCAAACCAGTATCATGAGAAAGGCAAACCACCTCCATCCCAGCCTGGACGCAACGGATAGCACACCCCCGCAGAAGGCTCTGTTGTAAAAATGTATCAACAATCCGAATATCAGAACGACCTGGAAGATACCGATGGGTATTCCACTGATCATTACGGGGGCCTTAAGGGCTTCAAGAATTAGTTCCAGGCTCCACAGACCCGATATGGATACAGCGCACACGCCCATTATCAGGAAGAACAGTTCGAGATTCTCTTCGACTTTCTTGACAACGAACGGCAATACCAGGACAGCCAGGACGATGAGCGACAGTCCAACGGTTATAGCAATCACCGGCTGCTCCGGAACATGCGCAGAAAAATACGTATTAAACATCGATATATCAGGACATTGAGCCCGCAGGGCGGACTATCTTATATAAACATGTAAAGAGATTTAGCGTCAGGAGTCAACCTCGCAGGTTGCCGTCTTTATCAACAGAACCGGGATCTCCGTAGCACGCAGTATTTTTTCAGCCACGCTGCCCCAGAAAAGTTTGGATATTCCGGATCGCCCATGTGTAGCCATGATTATCAGGTCTATGTCGTTATTAACCGCATACCTGGTGAGCCTGTCAGCCGCTTTTCCGCTCAGTATCACGGTATCGTTCTTGACACCTGCCTTGGTAAGGCGCTCGGATACCAGATCGAGATACTTGTTAGCCTGCTTTTTCCCCTCGGCGTCGATCCGCTTTATCTCATCATCGCTTATGGCAATCTGTCCCCGGGTGGGAATCTCCAGAGGCTCAATAACGGTGACCAGTTCCACCTTGGCGGACGATTTCTTGGCTATCGTTTCAATATGCGGTATCACGCACTCTGCGATCTGCGAGCCGTCCAGCGGCACCATTATTTTCTTATACATTTGCATACCTCCTGAGGGGCGGTAAGCCCCTTATCACCTGCCGGACTGAAATAATATCACTAGTAAATAACCCGTTTCAATCAGTGAGACTGATTACACAAAAAGAGCGGTGTCCTGCCGATGCTCGAATACCGTCGATTTTTTTCGGCGATTTAGGGATGATATAATAGACGCACAGCGGAGAGGTGACCGAGTGGCTGATGGTGCCGCTCTCGAAAAGCGGTGGGCGAGAGCCTCGTGGGTTCGAATCCCACCCTCTCCGCCATGTTTTTTATCAGGAGAGGTGCTGGAGTGGTCTAACAGGCGCGCCTGGAGAGCGCGTGTAGCTTTTTGCTACCGTGGGTTCGAATCCCACCCTCTCCGCCATATCGACTGTTGATATGGCGAGCTATTTAAAGACATGAAGCCTGATACCAAAATAGGTCTGGCGCTGGGAAGCGGCGCAGCGCTGGGGTTGGCGCACATCGGGGTTATCAAGGCTCTGTGCGAGGCGAATATACCCATCGACATGGTCGCCGGGACCAGTATGGGTGCGCTGGTCGGGGCCTGCTATGCTGCCGACGGGCAGATAGAGGACGTCGAGGAGCTGGCGCTGTCCACCAACCTGCGTAAAATTACGCACCTGCTTGATCCCAAGTTCACCCTCATCCGCATCGGATTCCTCTCCGGCAACAGGGTGGAAAGCTTCCTTAAACCCATTATCGGGGACCGCGATGTCAGCGAATGCAAAATCCCTTATGCAGCAGTGGCCGCCGATATCCACTCGGCTAAACAGGTTATCCTGAGAGAAGGCTCGCTGCTGAAGGCAGTGCGCGCCAGCATCTCCATCCCGGTGGTTTTCGTGCCGGTGAAATACAGCGGGCGCTTTCTGGTGGACGGCGGCACCCTCAATCCAGTGCCGGCGGACGTGGTTAAAGCGATGGGAGCAACGTTTACTATCGCAGTCAACGTGCTGAACAATCCCAAGGAGCGTATACATCTGGGATTGACGGGCAAAAAAGAATCATCCAGAGCGCCGGGCATGATGAATACACTGGTGCAATCCTTCTATTTCATGGAATATGAGATGGTACGCGCCAGCATATTGAAAGCAGATATCATGATTGAGCCCGATGTCCGTAACATTGAGGTATATGAGTTCCACCGCGCCCAGGAAGCCATAGCGGCGGGATATAGAGCAGCCGTGGCCGTCATACCCGAGATCAACAGGATGCTCAACAGCGAAGAAATACCCTGATCCGTCCATCCGTAATCTAACCCCTACTGTCTGATGTCCGATGCCATCAAGTAATCTTTTATTGCATTACAGTCGCTTGTGTTAAAATACCTCGATTTATATGCCTGACCAGAGCGAAATCAAATACTGGATCGGATTCACCAAGGTGCCCGGCATCGGAAGGGTGAGGATCGCCCTGCTTAAGAAACATTTCGGCTCGCTGGGCAAGGCCTGGGCTGCGCCAGGTCCCGAGCTGCTCAGGGCGGGGCTCGACGCCGCCGCGGTCGAGAGCATCGTTGCCGGCCGGCCCGGCATTGACCCGGATAAAGAGCTGGCATTGATCGACAAATATCACATCGCGGTGATCACCTACGAGTCGTTGAATTACCCCGCCCTGCTCAGGGAGACGCATGATCATCCAGCGGTTCTGTATGTCCGCGGAACATTAGACGCATCCGATGCGGACAGCGTGGCTGTGGTGGGCACCCGAAAGGCTACGGCGTATGGCAGGCAGGTGACCGAGGATATCGTGAGCAGCATGGCGATCAACGGCATTACCATTATCAGCGGGCTGGCCAGAGGTATAGACACCATAGCGCACCGGGCGGCGCTGGACGCGCATGGTCGTACTATTGCGGTGTTTGCCTGCGGCCTGGACATAGTCTACCCGCCGGAGAATGTGAAGCTGGCAAGGGATATACTTGAAAGAGGCGCACTGATCAGTGAGCATCCGCTGGGGACAAAGCCCAAGCCGGAGAATTTCCCGCGCCGCAACAGGATATTGAGCGGTTTGAGCCGGGGCGTGCTGGTGGTGGAGTCCGGCGAGAAAGGCGGCGCGCTGATAACCGCGGGATTCGCATTGGATCAAAACAGGGAGGTATTCGCCGTGCCGGGCAGCATACTCTCCGGCATGAGCCGCGGCCCCAACAGGCTTATCCAGGAAGGCGCTAAGCTTGTCAGGAACCACCTGGATATACTGGAAGAGCTGCAGCTTCCCGTTGTCTCGCATCAGATTGAGATGAGGGACGCGCTTACCCCCGGTGGAAACGAATCGATTATAATAAAATACATTTCCGATGAGCCGGCGCACGTCGACGAGATATGCCGTGCCAGTGGTCTGGATGCATCAACGGTCATCAGCTGCCTCGCTATCATGGAATTGAACGGCCTTGTCAGGCAGACAGGCGGCATGACCTATGCATTGAGCAGCAGCCTGAATTAATGTTTATTATTTTGTAGAGAAGAATATGAGCGTAAAACTTGTAATTGTAGAATCACCGGCCAAAGCCAGGACACTGGGGAGGATACTGGGCAAAGGCTACGTAATACGGGCGTCCATGGGGCATGTCCGGGACCTCCCGTCCGACAGGCTGGGCATATCCATAGACAATGATTTCGAGCCCGAGTATAAAAACATTCCGGAGAGAAAGTCGACGCTCAAGGAGATCAAGGAACTGGCCAACAGCGCCTCGTCCGTTTACCTGGCTACAGACCCCGACCGGGAAGGCGAAGCCATCTCATGGCACCTCATCAAGGCCGCCAATCTGCAGAAGGACGACATACCTCTCAGGCGCGTGACCTTCCATGAGATCACGCAGGAAGCTGTCGAGCATGCTTTTAAGAACCCGCGTCCCATCGACATGAAGCTGGTGGACGCGCAACAGGCCAGGCGCATACTCGACCGCCTGGTGGGCTACAAGCTGAGCCCTCTGCTGTGGAAAAAGGTGCTCAAGGGTCTTTCCGCCGGCCGGGTGCAATCGGTCGCGGTCAGGCTGATCGTAGACCGCGAAAAGGAGATATCTCAATTCGTCCCCGTCGAGTACTGGACGATTGAAGCCGAGTTGGAGCAGCGGATCAAGAAAGCAATACGCTTCAGGGCTTCGCTGGTTGGACTGGCCGGCAACGGCAAACTGGATATACCCGACACCGACCACTGCGAAAGCATCATGCTGGCGCTGCGCCAGGCGGAATACTCGGTCAAGTCCGTACAAAAAAAAGAGGTGGCCCGGCAATCGTCCCCGCCGTTCATTACCAGCACCATGCAGCAGGAGGCATATCGCAAGCTGCGCTTCACAGCTAAAAAGACGATGGTAATAGCCCAGCAGCTCTATGAAGGGTTGCCTATCGGTGAGGAAGGCGATGCCGGCCTAATCACATATATGAGGACGGACTCCACCAACATGGCCGCTTCGGCTGTTGAGGAGATACGATCCTATATATCAGACAACTTCTCCAGGGAGTACCTTCCAACTTCGCCCCGGCAGTTCACAAAGAAGGTCAAGATGGCGCAGGAAGCGCATGAGGCCATCCGTCCGACCAGGGCGCATCGCGAGCCGGCGGCGATCAAGCAATTTCTCAACAAAGACCAGTTCCAGCTTTATGAATTGATCTGGAAGAGGGCCATCGCCAGCCAGATGTCTGCGGCGCTGTTCGATACGCTGACCGTCGATATCGAGGCAAATTCCGCCAAGAACAAGACCGTATACCTGCTGCGCACCAAAGCTTCCTCGCTGCGATTCCCGGGCTTCATGGCTCTGTACATCGAGGGTCGCGACGAGGAGAAGGACGAGTTCGATGATTTCAAGTCCGCCTCCATACCGCAGTTGAAGGAGGGTGAGCCCCTTAACCTGCTCGATCTGTTCCCCGAGCAGTTCTTTACCCAGCCTCCCCCACGCTATACGGAGGCCACGCTGATCAAAGCGCTGGAGCAGAAGGGCATAGGCAGGCCCAGCACTTATGCGCCGATCATCTCCACCATACTGGACAGGGAATATGTATATAAGGACAGCGGCAAGCTGAGGCCCGAGGAGATCGGGATCATAGTCAACGACCTGCTGGTGAGCAATTTCCCCAATATCATCGATTTTAATTTCACGGCCAGAATGGAATCGGAACTGGACGAGATCGCCAAGGGCAAGATGGACCGCCAGGCGGTAATCAAATCGTTTTATTCGCCCTTCGAGAACGACCTTGCACGGGCGCAGGAGAAGCTGCAAAAGGTAGTGATCAAATCTGAGGAGAAATGCCCTGAATGCGGCAAGGACATGGTTCTGAAATCGAGCCGCTTCGGCAAGTTCTGGGCCTGCTCCGATTATCCCAACTGCACGGGCAAAAAGAACGTGGCCGTCAACCGCGGACCCGCCCCCGAGCCCTCGGATGAGAAATGCCCCAACTGCGGCGAGGCCATGGTTATACGCACCGGGCGCTATGGTAAATTCCTGGCCTGTACTAAATATCCTGAATGCAAGACGACCAAAAAGATCTTCGGCCAGCGAAAAACCTACCACGCGCGTAAAAAGAAGGCCTGATACTGTGACCGCCGTAAAAATCTACCGGTGATTCAGGAGCAGCAGCTTGAACCGACTGTCTTCACTGCGCAATGCCTTCTCCATACACGGCATAGACGGCGCACTCATCGGGTCCGCCAGCAACAGGCGTTACCTCTCAGGATTCACCGGCAGCGCTGGATGGCTTGTTATTTCTGCCCACAAAGCCTGCCTGGCGGTGGACTTCCGCTACGTCGAACAGGCACGTCAACAATCGCCCAGTCTTGACGTCATATATATTAAGGGAGACATCGGCGGCTGGCTGCCCAACATCGTAACCGGCCTTGCCATCAGTGAGCTCGGCGTTGAGTCCGACCATCTGCCGCTGACCACGTACCATTCCATCTGCCGGTGCGCGCAATCCCCAAAAGACAATTTCAAGGTTATTCCTGTCAGGGACATGGTTGAGAAGCTGCGCTCCATCAAGGATATGGAGGAGCTGGCGGACATAAAAAAGGCCTGCGCTATTGCGGACAGGTCCCTGGAAGTGATCGTGCCTACGATCAGGGCAGGGTTGAGCGAGAGACAGCTGGCCTGGCAGATCGAAAGCTGCATCCGGCAGGAGGGGAGCGAGCCGTTGCCGTTCGAGATAATCGTGGCCTCGGGCCCGAACTCTGCGCTGCCGCATGCCAGGCCAACGGACAGAGCTATCGAAGAAGGGGAGCCTGTGACCATCGATTTCGGGGCCAGGGTAAACGGCTACTGCTGCGATATAACGCGCACTTATATAGTTGGCAAAATGGATGACCGGTTCAACGAGGTATACAATACCGTTCTGGGCGCCCAGACAACGGCTATGGCCCTGGTCAAAGACGGCATGATCGCCGGTACGGCGGACAAGCTGGCTCGTGATATTATTGATAAAGCCGGCTATGGAGAAATGTTCGGACACGGCCTGGGCCACGGCATCGGCCTGGATGCTCATGAGTGGCCGCGCCTGGGACCGTCCGCGGATGATATACTGTTGGAGAAAATGGTCTTTACTATCGAGCCCGGGATCTACCTGCCCGGATGGGGCGGAGTCAGGATCGAAGATACCGTCACTATAGATGGAGGAAAAGCGCTGGCCCTGACCACCGCAGGTAAAAAGTCCCGTCTAAACGGAGGAATAACAACATGATCGACGCCGGCGAACTTAAGAAAGGTATCACCATTGTGCTGGACGGGCAGCTCTACCAGGTTCTCGACTACCAGCACATCAAGATGGGCAGGGGCTCAGCTCAGATCAGGATAAGGCTGAGAGACGTCAAGGCCGGGCATATCGTTGAGAAATCATTCCAGGCCAGCGAGAAATTCGCCAAGGCCTTTCTGGAAAGGCGCCAGGTCCAGTTCCTTTACAACGACGGCAACCTTTACCACTTCATGGATAACCAGAATTACGAGCAGATGGCCGTTGACAAGGTATTAATGGGTGATACGATCAACTACCTCAAAGAAAATATGAACATGGAATTGCTCATTCACAAGAGCGTTCCCATAGGCGTGGAGCTGCCGATTTCGGTCGAACTGAAAATCGCCGAAACCGGCCCCGGTTTCAAGGGAAACACGGCCAGCGCCGGCGGCAAGCCTGCTAAGCTCGAAACCGGAATCACAATACAGGTGCCCTTCTTCATTAATACCGGTGATACAATCAAGGTCGATACCCGGACCGGCCAGTATCTTGAGAGGGTCTGATTTTGCTCAGGGCCGACCTGCATGTACATACCAGGCACTCGATCGACTCATATATGTCATATGAGCAGTTGATCGCAGCCTGCCAGTCCAAAGGCATCAACTGCATCGGCGTGGCCGACCACGGCACCACGCTGGGCGCACGCGAGATGAGCAAGATGTCCCCCATCAAGATTATTATCTGCGAAGAAGTGCGCACACCCTACGGCGAGATCATGGGGATGTTCCTGCAGGAAGATATACCGGACAGGATATCGGTGGACGAGACTGTGAAGCGTATACGCGACCAGGGCGGCCTGATCTGCATACCCCATCCCTACGACATGGTAAGGCCTTCGGCCTTCCGCAATAATAAGGTGCTGGAGAAGCTGGCGGACAACGTGGATATCATCGAAGTATATAACTCGCGCAGCCTTTTTCCAGGCACGGAGAAAAGGGCGCTCAGCCTGGCCCGACGCCACAGCACGTTGATCAGCGCCGGGTCCGATGCACACAGCCCATCCGAGCTGGGCTATGCCGTTGTCGAGATGCAGGATTTCAATAGCCCGCAGGAGTTTCTGACTTCGCTAAAGAACGCTACCATCCATGCCAGAAAGTCAAGCGTACTGATACATCTGCTCAGCGTATCGGCAAGAGTAGATAAAAACATTAATAAATAGTCGTAGAGATGTTGAGAGTCGGGTGGTTTTCCACAGCGAGGGGTGACAGCTCCAGAAAGCTGCTGGATGCGGTGGTTTCCACGATACGCAGCGGCGGCCTCGATGCCCGCATTGAGTTTGTCTTTTGCAGCCGCGAGCCCGGCGAATCGGAGAAAACCGACTATTTTCTGTCCCGGGTCAGGCAGTATGCCATCCCGCTGGTGACATCCTCGGTAAGAAGTTTCGCCGCCAGCGCGCGTCAGCAGGTGGGCGTTAAGGACGAGAAACTGCCGGGATGGAGGCTGGAATACGACCGCCAGGTGATGTCCAGGCTGACCGATTTCAGGGTGGACATTTGCCTGCTGGCAGGTTACATGCTAATAGTGGGACCGGAGATGTGCAGCAAGTTCAATATGATTAACCTGCACCCCGCCCTGCCGAACGGACCCAAAGGCACCTGGCAGGAGGTCATCTGGCAACTGATGCGAGAAAGGGCGGCTGAATCGGGTGTCATGATTCACCTTGTCACACCCGATCTGGACAGGGGTCCCGTAATCTCGTTCTGCCGATATGCCATACGCGGCGGCCCCTTCGATACTCTCTGGGACGCACTGGGAAAGCGCACGATGGAGGAGATCAGAAAGTCCGAGGGAGAGGAAAACGCCTTATTCAAGATGATCAGGCAGAGCGGTTTCATAAGAGAGACTCCGCTCATCATTCATACCCTGCGCTCATTCAGCCAGGGCAGGATAAGCATAGATGACAGTAAAAGGCTGCTGGACAGTAAAGGAAAACTACTATCCAGCTTCGAGCTCACCGACGAGATAGACCGTGAGATATCCGGGTAACTATTTCTTCTCTTTCTTGGCCGACGGCGAGAGCACATCATCTATCAATCCGTATTCCACCGCCTGCTTTGTGTCGAAGTAGATGTCCCTGTCGGTATCCTGCCGAATCTTCTCCAGAGACTGGCCGGTATGCTTTGAAAGTATCTTGGCCACCAGTTCGTCCAGCCTCTCGAACTCCTTGGCGGCGATCTTTATATCGGTTATCTGTCCCTGTGTGCCCGCCCGTCCCTGATGCATGTGAATGGTCGAATTAGGCAGGGCATACCTTTTTCCTTTGGCGCCGGCGCACAGCAGTACCGTGCCCATACTGTATGCTGAGCCCACGCAGATGGTGGAGACATCGGGCTGAATAAGTTGCATGGTGTCGTAGATGGCCAGCCCCGCAGTGACGACTCCGCCCGGCGAGTGGATGTAAAGGCTGATATCTTTCTCGGGATCCTCTCTGGCCAGGTACAGCAACTGAGCGACGATCACATTCGCAATCTGATCGTCCACCTGCGTGCCTAAAAAGATGATCCTCTCCTTTAGCAGCAGGGAATAGATGTCCATGAAGCGCTCTCCCCTGGCGCTGCTTTCGATTACCGTAGGTATTATGTTAAGTGGTGACTTTTCCATCCTTTTCCTCCGTGTTAATATTATTATCCCGACCTGTGACAAGCCCGGTCAGGAAATCCATTGCTTTGTTGATGACCATCATATCCCTGAGCGACTCATGGGCACGCGGCTGGTTGAACAAGGCTTTGATCTCCTCTTTGCGTCCGGGATCTTCACCCGCCATCTTCTCGATAGACTGATCGACTTCCTCATCGCTGACGGTAATGCCTTCGAGCTCGGCGATCTTGCTGGTGACCAGGTAGGCCTTGACGCGGTCGGAAGCCGCCGGCTTGAGGTCATCCCGGTGCTGTTCCATGGTCTTCTTGGCGTTTGTCAGGTAATTCTCCAGCCCCTTGACTGCGTCGGAGAAATTCCTGGCCTCTTCGTTGATGATATGATCCACCTCCCTATCCACCAGCACGGGCGGGAAATCTATGGTGCTCTGCTCTATCAGCGCCGTGATAAGCCTGTGTTCGAAATCCCTTTTCAGGCTCTCGTTCGCGCGTGCCTGCAGCCCGTCTTTAATCTTCGCTCTCAAATCGGCTACGTTTTCGCTGCCGGCGTTTTTAGCAAACTCGTCATTTATCTCCGGCAGGCTTTTCTCTTTGACCTCTTTGATTTTCACGCTGAAAGCGTACTGCTTGCCGGCTATCTCTTTGATCTCATAGTCCTCGGGGAAGCCTATCTCGAAGGGTTTCTCTTCATCCTTGCTCATTCCCTCGATCTTCTCGGCGAAACCGGGGACCGGATACTTAGAGCCCTGGCTGACCTCATAAGCGGCATCCTTGCGAGACAGAATGTCCTCCTCCCCGCGTTTGCCTTCAATATCCATGGTAACTATATCGCCGAAGCGAATAGCCCGCTCCGCCGAAACAAGTGAACCGAACTGCATCTGCAGCTGCTCAATGACCTGGTTGATATCGTCCTCGCCTATCTCCTTTTTATCCATCTCCATCTTGATGTCGCGGTAATTGCCGGGCGTTACCTCGGGCTTGGTAGGGACGATCGCCTTGAAAATGACAGGGTCGAGCTGCACCATCTCTATGGTGGGCTGGTCTATGGCCAGTATGGACTCGTTTTTCAAAGCTTCCTCGTAGGCCTCGGGCACCAGATGTTCCAGCGCCTCCTGCAGAATCGCCTGCTTGCCGACATGCTGTTCTACCAGCGAGACGGGCGCTTTGCCCTTTCTGAAGCCGGGCAGGACTACCCTCCTGGCCAGGTGTTCGAGTGCGATGCCCATATATTTCTCTGTCTCGGTCCCCTCCATCTCGACATTCAGGGCGACCTGGCAGTTCTCGATTTTTTCGGAAGAAGTCTTCATATCAAACCTTCACCTTGAGTTATTATATCATTGGAAAATTGGTCTTCAAAAAGATACCGCTCAAACTTGCGGCTCGATTATTTTCAAATTTAGTTCGCGCAGCTGCTCTTGCGATAAAGCCGATGGAGCGTCTGTCATGACGTCTATTGCGGCCTGGTTCTTGGGGAAGGCAATGACATCCCGTATGCTCTTGCTGTGAGTGAGCAGCATTATAAAGCGGTCGATGCCGGGCGCAACGCCGCCATGCGGTGGCGCGCCATACTCCAGCGCCTCGAGAAAGCTCCCGAACTTGTCCTCTATCTCCTGCCTTTCATATCCGAGGACATGGAAGATCTTCTCCTGCATGGCGCGGGTGTGTATCCTGATACTCCCGCTGGATAGCTCGTAACCGTTGCAGACGATATCATAGTGGCGGGCACGCACTTTGCCCGGATCGCTGTCCAGCAGTGGGATATCATCTTCGAAGGGAGCTGTAAAGGGGTGATGCATGGAATCCCACATATTCCTCTCGCTGTTCCACTCGAAGAGCGGGAAATCCGTGATAAAGACAAAGGCCATCAAGTTGGTGTCGCATAGCCCCAGACGCCTGCCCATCTCGCGCCTCAGCTCGTCCAGTACCTTGTTCACCATCGATGGCAGTCCCGCCGCAATAAGTATCAGGTCTCCGGGATGTGCTGAAAACCTCTCCAGTATACGTCTGACCTGTTCGATATCGAGATGCTTGGCAGCCACTGACTTGACATGTTCGATGCTGACGGTCTTATAGTTACCGTCTCCATCCTTCGTCCATGCCAGCGTTATGAGTCCTTTAGCGCCGCATGATTTTGCCAGCTCCGTCAATTCGTCGATCTGCTTGTGAGTGTAGCCGGCGCAGGCAGGCAGGCAAATACCCCTGACCCTGCCTCCTTCCTGGATAGCCGACTTGAACACAGCAAACGGACTGGACTCCACAATATCCGAGATATCCTTCAGCTCCAGCCCGAAACGGATATCGGGTTTATCGGTGCCATATCTTTCCATAACCTCGGCATAAGACATTCTGGCGAATGGCTTAACCAGACGCATCTCCGGCGTAACGGTTTCAACCAGCCCGGTGAACATGTCCTCCAGCAGTACGAGGATATCCTCCTCATCTACAAAGCTCATCTCCAGATCGAGCTGAGTGAACTCGGGCTGCCGGTCGGCCCGCGTGTCCTCATCGCGGAAACAACGGGCCACCTGGTAATACTTCTCTATGCCCGCCACCATCAGTAGCTGCTTCAATTGCTGCGGTGACTGGGGCAGAGCGTAGAACTTGCCGGCATGGATGCGGCTGGGCACAACATAGTCCCTGGCGCCTTCGGGAGTGCTCTTGATCATGATGGGTGTCTCAACCTCAACAAAACCCCTGGCGTCGAGGAAGTCCCTCATATATTTAATGACGCGGTGGCGTAACAGCAGATTATCGCGCATACCCGCCCGCCTTAGGTGGAGGTAGCGGTATTTCAGCAAGAGCGACTCATCCACATCAACCTCTTCATTTATGTAAAATGGAGGCGTTTTAGATGTATTGAGTATGTTCAGCCTGTCTGCCAGCACTTCGATCTCGCCGGTAGGTAATTTGAGATTCTCCGCTCCTTTCAATCTGGGTTCGACCTTTCCGGTCACCTGAATCACATATTCGTTGCGCAGCCCGTTGGCCATAGCGTGTATATCGGGCGCAAACTCCGGATTGAACACCACCTGAGTTATCCCTTCACGGTCGCGCAGATCGATGAAGATCAGCCCGCCGTGGTCCCTGCGCCTGTGCACCCATCCGGCCAGGGTAACTTCCTTGCCGGAATCTTTAGCTCTCAATTGGCCGCAAGTGTGAGTCTTAAGCAAAATATCCTCCCGGGGGTAAAATTATATCTTAACACGTTTATACTGCACAAAGTCAGATGCGGCGCAGGCAGGTAGCAGTCTGATTATGGCTGTGAGGGGACGATCAATTGCCGCTGTTAAGCGAACTGAATTTCTTGCGTAACAGTGGTTTCTCTATCTTTCCTGTGGGATTTCTGGGAACCTTATCGAAAACGACTTTCCTGGGCACTTTGTGCCTGGCCAGATTATTAAAGCAATACTGGATGATCTCCTGCTCGCTGACGCTTGCGCCGGGCTTGCGGTCAACGATGGCAACGGCGATCTCGCCCAGCCTTTGATCGGGTATTCCTATGACGGCCACATCGTTCACAGAATCCATGTTATGAATGGCGTCCTCCACCTCAACCGGGAAAATGTTTTCACCGCCTGTGATAATGACGTCCTTTTTCCTGTCTACCAAATAGATAAACCCATCCTCGTCCATGTTGGCCATATCCCCGGTATAAAGCCAGCCGTCGCGCAGCACCTCGGCGGTCTTCTCTGTATTCCGGTAGTATTCCTTCATCACACCCTCGCCCCTGACGAGCAGCTCGCCGATCCTGCCGGGCCCCAGAACCTCTCCGTTCTCACCCACTATCATGGTCTCCCAGTTGAACCCTGCTTTTCCGATAGCTCCCACCTTGTGCACGTTTTCCACGCCGAGATGCACGCACCCCGGGCCGGTGGACTCGCTCAAGCCGTAGTTTGTATCGTATTGCATGCCGGGGAATGTCGCCATCCAGCGTTTGATCAGCGAAGGGGGAACTGGCTGTGCCCCGATGTGCATCAGCCGCCAGCAGCTCAGGTCGTAATCCTCTTTCCTGACCTGCCCGCTTTCCAGCGCCACCAGTATATCGTGAGCCCAGGGCACCAGCAGCCATACGATCGTCCCGCGTTCCTTATGCACAGCCTCAAGTATATTACGGGGGCTGACCTCACCCAGCAAGGTCGCTTTTCCCCCCGTTATCAGGCTGCCGAACCAGTGCATCTTGGAACCGGTATGATACAGCGGCGGGATTAGAACAAAATTGTCCGACTTCTGCTGGTGATGATGGGCATATTCGGTCACGGCGGCGCATCTCAGGTTATCGTGTGTCAGCAGTATGGGTTTGGGAGCACCGGTCGTGCCGGAGGTAAAATACAGGCTGCAGGCCTCATCCCGGCTGATATCCACGCGCGGCTGCGAGGTCGGACGCCTACCAATCCAGTCATGGTACTCCGTCATATATCCCGGCAGGTTTACGCCAAGTGCAAGAATACCTTCTATTCCCTGAATGTTATTTTTGGCCGCATCAATTCTCTCAATGAATTCCTCACCGGCGATTATAAACCTGGCGCCGGATATCTCCGCGCAATAGGTGAAATCTGATATAGTGAACCTGAAATTGAGCGGCACAATCCAGGCGCCGCTCCTTAATATACCGAAATAGGCGATCAGCCAGTCTATGGAGTTCATCATCCACTGGATCACGCGGTCGCCCTTCTTCACGCCCATATCGATCAACGCATTGGCCACTCGGTTGGCCTCCTCATCCATCTGCCTCCAGGTAATCTCCCGCCGGTAATTTCGGCCGGGCTTGAGCTCGACCAGAGCGCAGTCATCGGGATACATTCTGGCATTGCGGGACAGCATCTCAGGTATCGTGATCATCAACTCATCACCTCACAATAACTCGGGCGGCGTACCTAATATGTTGCCAGACTCGGCAGGAAGGTTGCAATCTGCGGGAATATCAGCAGGATGGCGGCCGCTACCACCAGGGCTACCAGAAACGGCGCTATGCCTTTGAAAATTGTCTCCAGCGGCACATCGGGCGCAATGCCCTTGATAACATATACGTTAATGCCCACCGGAGGGGTGATAACGCCCATCTCGGTCACCAGCACTATGATGACACCGAACCAGATGGGGTCCAGCCCCAGTGTTATCACCACGGGGAAGAAGATGGGAATGGTCAGTGTAATTAGCGCCAGCGAATCCATAAAGCAGCCGCCGATCATGTAAATGACAATGATGACGGCCATGACAGCCAGGGGTGGTATGGGCAGAGAGCCGACCCAATCGGTCAGCATCATGGGTATGGTGGTAATGGCGATGAAATGTCCGAAAACGGTGGCCCCGGCAACGATGATCATCACAAAACATGTGACGCGCACCGCATCCTTGAGGGCATTGACGAATCCTGCCCAGGTCAGCTGCCTGGTTATCAGCCCGATGAGTATGGCCCCGGCCACGCCGGCGGCGCCTGCCTGTGTAGGGCTGAACCAGCCGAAGAAAAGTCCCAGTATGACAAAGCAGAACAGGAAAAGCATCTCAATGATGCCGGTAAGCGCCTCAATCTTCTCCTTGAAAGTGGATGCCTCCCCTGCGGGTGCCAGGCGGGGATTGCGCATGCAGACAACAGCGACCGCTATCATCAGCAGCGCCGCAATCAGCAGACCGGGAAAGACACCGGCCATAAACAGCTTTCCGATAGATTGCTCGGTAAGAATGCCGTAGACGATGAAAATAGTGCTGGGCGGAATCATGATGCCCAGTGTGCCCGCCGCAGCCACGATACCGGTGGACAGCGAATCGTCATATTTATAGCGCTTCATCTCCGGTATGCAGACCTTGCCCATGGCGGCGGCGGTTGCGCTGGTCGATCCGTTGATGGCAGCGAAACCGGCGCATCCGATGACCGAGGCCAGGGCCAAACCGCCGGGGAACTTGCTGAACAGCACATATCCCGCATCGTAGAGACGCCTGCTCATACCCGATTCAGAGGCGATGCAGCCCATCAAGGTGAACATGGGTATAACCGTCAGTGAATACGATGAAAACACATCGAAGAAGTCACGGGCCACCAGCGTCATGCCCGCAGCCGGAGAGACCACGATGCTGAATCCAATCAGTCCCACGAAGGCCATAGCGAATCCTACCGGCATGCGCAGCAGGAAGATCGCCACCAGGACTATTACACCCAGAATGCCGAGCAGGATATTGTCCATTTTCTTATGCGGTCCTCAGCATCTTGATCATTTGCATCAACAGCACCAGCACCACCACAAGGCTGCACAGCCCCAGCGCCCACACGAATGGATAAAAAGGTAAACGCACAGTCATGGAGACCTCACCGCTGGCCTGCAGCGCCAGGCCGTATGTGTAGCTCTGCCACATCAATATAAGGAAAAGGCTGATGCTGAAACACTGAACTATAACCGATATCACCTTCTGCGGCATGCGGGGCAGTTTCCTCACCAGCATATCTACTTCGATATGTCCATGGGCAACCTGGGTTTGCGCTATGGCAAACGAGATCGCCATTACACTGAGCAGACTGACCAGCTCGATGCCGCCGGTGAGCGGCATTTTAAAGAACTTGTTGCCGCAGATATCGATCAGCACCAGGGCTACCATGCCCATCAGGCTGGCGCAGGCAACCCAGTTAAACCAGCCTGCGATCGCAGTAACAGCCTTTTCAAACTTGTTGAACATCTTGATTTACATCATTATAGGTGGCAGGCCTCAATCAGCGCTGCCACCCGTATTAACCGTTAAAAGTTTCCGTTATTCTATTTCGTGACTATGGAGTTGACGAAGTCAATACACTGCTGATCAGTGGGAGTTTTGCCCGCCCAGTACTGTGCCCTTTCCATGAGGAATTTTTCATACTGATCGGCGGGCAGGCCCTTGGCATCCCTCTCCGCAATATATTTATCCTTCAGCGACTTTGTGGCCTCGACCCATCTGGCGGCCTCCACAGGAGAAAGTTGGAAGGTCTCGCGGCCGTCGAAGGTCTTAAAGAACTGCATTGCGGCGATGTCATACCAGGTCCAGACCATGCCGTGTTTATCGATCCACTCGGTACTGACATCGGTGAATACCTTCTGGATATCGGGGGGAAGGCTGTCCCACTTGGCCTTGTTGATGACCACGAACATATTGGCGGTGCTGCCGACCTCGGGACATTCCGTGACGTATTTCACTACTTCTGCCTGTTTCCATCCTTTCAGCACCTCGCGGGGTGTATAGCTGCCGTCGATCGTGCCCTTGGACATCAGCTCGTAGGCTTCGTTCTGGGCTGCGCCGTACCCCTTTCCACCCAGCGCCTCTATGATGCTGGCGCCGACTCCGGTGGATCTAATAACCATGCCCTTAAGATCCTCCATCTGCCTGACAGGTTTCTTAACCGAGAGAATGGCGCTGGGACCGTGGGCATGGAAATACAGGACATGAACATCGTCGAATTCCTTGGGCTTGAATTCGTTATAAAAATCGTTGGCCACCCTGGTGGCAACATATCCATTGAAATAACCATGCGGCAGTTCCACCAGCTCAGCCGCCGGGAAGCGTCCCATGGTATATGAGACGACCGACATGCCCATATCTGAAAGGCCGTTGACGACACCATCGTATACCTGCGGCGCCTTGGTCAGAGTGCCGCCCGTGAACACAGTGATTTTGACCCTGCCGTTAGTGCGGACGTTGACCTCATCGGCGAACTTCTGGGCAAGGATGGAGTTATAGTGCACCGGGGGGAAGAATACACTGTAGGTCAATTCATACGTCTTGTTGTCGGTGACAGCCGGTGTGGCCGAAGTGTTCTCCGAAGGCGCCGCGGGCGCCGGACCACAGGATGCCGCCAGGGCAATGATCAGCAGCGATGCCATTAACACTTGAATAAGCACAGACCTTTTCATAGATATACCTCCACTTAGAAAATAATAAAGGAACAACCGTGACTAATGAAACCAACCGTGGGATGGATTCGTGACTCCAGCGCTACCGGGAAGATCCAGCAGCTTATCCAGAGCCACTATCGGTAGATATATTTGTTAGCGTGCATCTAAATAAATATTTGCTTACTGTCTGCCACGACGGCAATTCCAAAACAGTATATTATATTACTATGAATATCCGCAAATCTGTCAAGTCTCTGCCTGACAATCGATCGGGTTCTGATATTATCCCATTAATTGCATTAATTAGAGCAGTAAATGATAAAATGTGTGTGCACTGATACTCCCCTGTGAAATCTTCGGTATCGGCAGGCAATCGCTCAATTATTAGCTTGGAGGTAGTAATGGCCATATATTTAATGCTCTCAACACTGACCGGAGACGGAAGAAAGGCGATTGAGGAATATCCTGAGAAGCTGAAGGAATTGAATAAGGAAGTCGAATATATGGGAGTGAAAATACTGGCCCAGTATGCCTTGCTGGGTCAGTACGACTTCGTGCATATTATCGATGCGCCTACCAACGAGAAGGCAGCCGAGCTGGCCATTCATCTTTCGGCGGGAGGTCTGCAGAGCCTGACCCTGGCGGCCATACCGCTGGATAAACTGATCGAGACGCTCAAGAAGAAGCCTCAGGTGTTCTAACCCACGGAAAAGGATTGAACTTACCAGCCCGCTGCTATTATAATTAGGCCCTATATTTATACCTGTTCGCGTATATCATGAGCAAAAGTCGAAAGCTGCTGTCCGGAAACGAGGCCATCGCCCTGGGCGCTTATCACGCCGGTGTGAGGGTGGCCACTGCCTATCCCGGCACTCCCAGCACAGAGATATTGGAGAACATGTCTGCCTTCAAGGACCTTTACGCCGAATGGTCTACCAATGAGAAGGTCGCCATGGAGGTAGGATTGGGCGCTTCCTACGCTGGCGTGAGGACGCTGGTCTCCATGAAACACGTGGGGCTGAACGTTGCAGCCGATCCGTTCATGGCAGCGGCCACGACCGGCGTGCACGGCGGACTGGTCGTGGTATCGGCCGATGACCCCGGTATACACAGCTCCCAGGGTGAACAGGACAACCGACATTTCGCCCGGCTGGGCAGGGTGCCCATGGTCGAGCCCGCAGACAGCCAGGAAGCGTACGATTTCATGGCTTCTGCTTATGAGATCAGCGAGAAGTACGATACGCCGGTTCTTTTCAGAATAACCACGAGGGTAGCGCATTCCAAGTCCGTCGTCGAGGTGGATATAAATGCGCTTCGGGCTGAGAGGGACAGGTTTTTTCATCATCACGTGGAGAAGTATGTGATGCTGCCCGGACACGCGCGGCTGAGGGTGCCTCACATGCACAACCGCATGGAAGACCTGACCGCACTGGCCGAGAAAACCTCTCTTAATATCATTGCCGAAGGCGACAGCCATACGGGCATCGTTTCGAGCGGAGTGGGCTATCAGTATGCCAGGGAAGCGTTCCCCGGCGCATCATTCCTGAAGCTTGGACTCGTTTATCCCCTGCCCCCCAAGCTGATCAAGCGCTTTGCCGGCAAAGTGGACAGGCTTTTCGTTGTCGAAGAGCTGGACCCCTTTCTGGAAGAGAATATAAAAGCCATGGGCATCAAGGTTGAAGGGAAACAGCATATTCCCCGTCACGGTGAACTGAGCACAGGCGTCGTGCGCCATGCGGCCGTCAAAGCGGAGCTCATTCCACCCGATCAGGCAATGGTTGAAGTGGCGTCGGCAGGCAACCTGCCCGGACGGCCGCCTTTGCTGTGCGCCGGATGCCCACATGCAGGCGCTTTTTTTGTGCTCAGCACGATCGGTAAGAGGGCCAAGGTGCTGGATGCCAAGGGCAAGTCGGAGAAGGAGACCGGCCTTATTATCACCGGAGATATCGGCTGCTATACTCTTGCTACGTATCCGCCCCTGCGCGCCATGGATACCACGGCCTGCATGGGGGCCAGCATAGGCCAGGCTATCGGCCTGGTCAAGGCCAGCGTCAGCAGCAAGGTTGCCGCCGTTATCGGCGATTCCACCTTCATGCATTCCGGCATCACAGGCATCATAGACGCCGTTTATAACGATGCCAAGATAACCGTGATCATACTGGATAACGGCACCACGGCCATGACCGGCCACCAGGACCATCCGGGCTCCGGCAGGTCGGCGCAGGGCGTCGTCACGCAGAAAGTAGACATTGCCGGGGTTATCGAAGGGACGGGAGTAAAAAATTTACAGGTTGTGGATGCCTTCGATATTAAATCCGTCAGATCCGCCATCAGGTCGGCGCTCGACAGCGAGCAGCTCTCGGTAGTCATCGTCCGGGGCAGGTGCGCCGTTACGAATAAAGTACGCAAGAACAAACGCCGCGTCGATCAGGACGTCTGCAATGACTGCGGTGTATGCCTGATGATCGGCTGCCCGGCCATACAAAAAAGGGAGGGCAATGTTTATATTGAGGCAGGCACCTGCATGGGAGATGCCTGCGGCATTTGCCAGCAGATCTGCCCGAAAAAGGCTATTGTTGTGGGGGATAAATCCACATAATGAAGAACCAGGGCAAACAGGACGTGCTGATGGTGGGCGTGGGCGGACAGGGCATCATACTCGCCAGCGATATACTGGGCGATGTCGCTCTGGATATCGGCCTGGATGTTAAAAAGACGGACACACTGGGCATGGCTCAGCGGGGTGGCAGCGTCACCAGCCATTTGCGTATGGGCGAAAAGGTTTGGGCGCCCCTGATAAATACGTGCGAAGCAGATATACTTTTAGCCTTCGAGAAGCTGGAGGCTGCCAGATGGGTCGGGTATCTGAGGCCGGGCGGCGCCGTAATCATCAATAACCTGGCCATTCCCCCTCTCTCGATATCGCTCGGCACGCAGGTATATCCGGACGATGATACTGTTCTGGGGTTGTTCCGGCGTGTAACAAAATCCGTTTTCCTTATTAACGGGACAGAGAGGTCTGCAGACCTGGGCGATGTCCGCACTCTAAACATCTTCATGCTGGGTTATTTGTCGTGTATCCTGCCGTTGAAAGTTACGGATGCGCAGTGGCAGAAAGGCATGTCAAAGCACCTGCCGGCCAAAATCCTGGATTTGAATAAACGCGCTTTTGAAGCAGGAAGGGAGGCAGCTGCCGGTGTCAATATCTGATAACGTCCGCACGCGCATGGAGTCGGGATCCTGGGTGAGGCGCATGTTCGAGGAGGCTGCCGTCCTCAAGAAGAAACACGGCGAGCACAACGTATTCGACCTCTCCCTGGGTAATCCCATTATCGAGCCCCCCGCCGAATTCAAACATATACTGAGGAAGCTGAGTGAAAATCCTATGGCCGGTATGCACCGCTATATGGAGAACGCCGGCTATGAGGAGACCAGAAGGTCGGTGGCCAAGCAGGTTTCCCATGAGAATAATATGGATGTCGCGTTCCAGGATATTATCATGACCGTGGGTGCGGCCGGCGCCATCAATGTAATTCTTAAAACTCTGCTCAACCCGGGCGACGAAGTGATCGTATTCGCTCCTTACTTCATGGAATATGACAACTATATCGATAACCACGGCGGAATTACCGTAGTCCTTCCCACGGACGATAACTTCCTCCCAAATCTCGAGCAGCTCGAACGCAAGATCAATGCCAGGACCAAAGCACTGATTATTAATTCTCCCAACAATCCCACAGGGGTGGTTTACAGCGAGTCGTTTGTGAGAAAACTGGGATATGTGCTCGAGCGGAGAGAGAAGGCACTTAAAATCCCTCTTTACCTTATCAGTGATGAAGCCTACAGCAGTTTAATGTATGACGGGCTCAGCTATGTGCCCATTCTGCAGGCGTACCGCAAAGCGATGATCGCCACTTCACATTCCAAGGATCTGGCCTTGCCAGGGGAAAGAATCGGCTATATCGCAGTGCACCCGGACATGGAACACAAGGAAGAGATCGTCAGCGGGCTGATTTTCTGCAACCGCATACTCGGATTTGTCAATGCCCCAGCCCTGATGCAGAACATCGTCCGGCACCTGCAGCATGTGACTGTGTCGATACCGGAGTACCAGGAGAAGCGCGATTTTCTGTATAATAACCTGACCGGTATGGGGTACAAGGTGGTGAAACCACAGGGGGCTTTTTATATGTTCCCCAGAACACCCATAGAGAATGATGTGGAATTCGTGCACGAGTTGCAGAAAATGAATGTTATGACAGTACCGGGCAGGGGCTTCGGCAGCCCCGGCTTTTTCAGAATTTCCTACTGCGTTAATCACAGCACCCTCGAAGGCGCACTCGACGGCTTTAAAAAAGCGGCCGAGATGTTTAGACTCTTTTGATTCGGGCGGTCCCCGTCGATAGACCACCGCCCCCCAAAGTTCCCATGATCGACACATATACAATTCCACAACTTATCGAAGCCAACCACCTGAGGTGGAGCAGCCAGGCCGCCATGTGCGTAAAAAAGCGCGGCATCTGGCACCGCTACAGCTGGGTGGACTACTATAAGCAGGTAAAATATTTTTCCCTCGGCCTGGTAAGCCTCGGACTGAAAAAAGGCGACGTAGTCTGCATCATAGGGGACAACGAGCCGGAGTGGTTCTGGGGGGAGTTTGCAGTGCAGGCCGCGGGAGGCGTGGCCACCGGCGCCTTCGTGGACTCCATCCCCTCCGAACTGAGATATATTGCCAACCATTCTGGCGCCAGGTTCGCGCTGGTCAACGACCAGGAACAGACCGATAAATTCCTGGAGATATGCGACGAGCTTCCTTCACTGCAGAAGATCATCTACTGGGACCCCAAGGGCTTGGGTAATTACGATGATGCGCGTTTGCTTAGTTTCGATGCTGTAATAAAGCTGGGCGCAGCCCATGAACAAAGCGCACCCGGCCTTTTCGAACAGCACTTATCCGAGGGACGTCCTGACGATACCGCCTTCATCTATTACACCTCCGGTACGACCGGTCTGCCCAAAGGGGCCATCCTGACACACAGGGCACTGGTCAACACAGCGCGCGGATTTGTCAGCGTCTATCCACTGGACAGCAAAGACGAACTCGTCTCAAATTTCCCGGCCGCCTGGGTGGGCGACAGCTATTTCGCCACCGTCCCCCATCTGCTGACCGGGGCGCGCCTGAATTTTGCTGAGGAGCCTGATACCATCGCTGAGGATACCCGCGAGGTTGGCCCCGATTTCGCCATATACGGGCCGCGCCAGTGGGAAAGCCTCGTGAGTGAAATACAGGTCAAGATTACCGACGCGCATCCGCTCAAGAGATTCTTCTACCGCCTGCTGATGCCTGTGGGATATAAAATGGCGGAGTTCAAGTTTGATGACGAAAAACCGGGGCCATTCTGGAGCACGCTCTACCGGCTGGCGCACCTGATGTTGCTCAGGCCGCTTAAAGATCGCCTGGGGCTGAGCAATGTACGTTTCGCTGTAACCGGCAGCTCGGTGCTCAGCCTGGATACATTCAAGCTCATCCATGCGCTCGGCATAGAGCTGAGACAAACGTATGCCAGCACTGAGGCCGGCTTTATCTCGTCGCATACAAAGGGGGATATCGATTTTCAGAGCGTAGGAAGGCCCGCCCTGGGGGTCGAGGTCAGGGTATCACGTGAGGGCGAACTGCTGGTCAGGAGCGATTGCACTTTCACAGCATACCTGGGCGAACCTGAAAAAACCGCCAGGATTAAAAAGGATGGGTGGGTGCATACCGGCGATGCCGTAAACATCAGCGATAAAGGCCACCTGATATTCCTGGACAGGCTGGAGCACATGGGCAGCCTGATCAGCGGCGCCAAATATGCCCCGCAGTATATAGAGGGCAGGCTGCGCTTTAGCCCGTATATCAAGGACGCTATGGTGATCGGCGGCAAGGACAAGTCCTTTGTCGCAACTATGATCAATATCGACTTCGCCATGGTTGGCAAATGGGCGGAGCGCAACGGCATAACCTACACCACCTTCGTAGACCTCTCACAGAAGCAGGAGGTGGCAGACCTGATAAGGAAGGACCTGCTGCGGGTCAACAGCTACCTGCCTGAGCTTTCCAGGGTGAGAAGGTATATGCTGTTGCACAAGGAGTTCGATCCCGATGAATCCGAGTTGACAAGGACGCGCAAGCTCAGGCGCGAGTTCATGGAAGTGCGCTATAGACCTGTTATAGACGCTATTTACGGCGGCGAAGACTCGCTCAAAGTCGACGCCTCGGTAACCTACCGGGACGGGAGGAAGGGCAATGTGTCCACTTTAATCAGGATCTGGGATATTTGATATGGAACAATTACTGCAGTATACACTGACCGGCCTTGCGGTGGGAATGATCTATGCTCTCATCGCACTGGGATTTGCGCTCATCTGGAAATCGAGCCGCGTGGCCAACCTGGCGCTGGGCCAGCTGGTGCTCATCTGCTCCTGGTTTGCCTACAGCACACTGGTCGATTTCAAACTCCCGATATGGGCCGGCATGCTACTAACCATACTATTCGCCATATTCCTGGGCTGGATGATCGAGCGGTTCACCCTGCGCCCCATGATCGGACAGCCGATACTTTCCCTCATCGCTGTCACACTGGGCATAGGATATTTTCTGGAGGGAGTGGTAACCATGGCCTGGCCGATCAGCATCGCCAGGCTGCCGGTGCTCTTCCCCGAGGAGCCGGTGACCATCGGCACCGCCGTCATATCGCAGGAGTACCTGTGGGCGGCGGGCATTTCGGTTATCCTTTTCGTATTGCTCTCGCTGTTTTTCAAATACCACAAGATGGGAATCGCCATGCGGGCCAGCGCTGACGACCAGCTGGCCGTGCAGGCCTGTGCCGTGCCCATCACCAGCATCTTCTCCATGTCCTGGATATTCGCCTGCGTAGTGGCGGCCATAGGCGGGATATTGATATCAAGCATCGGAGGCATAACCAACGCCCTGGTCGAGACAGGGTTCAAGTCTTTCTCAGTAGTAATACTGGGCGGCCTCGACTCGTTCATCGGCTGCATGGTGGCCGGACCTATCATCGGGTTGTGCGAGAATGTGGGCGCCGGCTATCTGACACCGCTGCTGGGCCCCGGTATCAAGGAGCTGAT
>JAEAME010000567.1_pt1 | contig 35958 bp, 28 predicted proteins | sample 8958731 | NCBI WGS metagenome assembly JAEAME01 (sample SAMN16933194, study PRJNA681113) | bioreactor sludge metagenome | isolation source: anerobic bioreactor sludge (Control) | place: India:Bengaluru | collected 2018-10-24
AGGTTGAAGGGAAGGCCCCAGGACGGGCTAACTCTTGCCACTTCCATAGCCATCAGGGTTGCCGCTAAATGTCCATCAGGTAGTGCAAGGCCGCCGAACTTCTCCGGCGCTATACACGCAAACATTCCCTGATCGCCCATCTTCTTCATAATCTCGGGACGGAATTTGTGCTCCTTCTCATCTTCTTCCATAGTGGGCTTAATATTTTTTACCGCAAAATCATAGGCCATTTTTCGCATTGATTCCAATTCATCGGAAATCTTAAAATCCATAATATTTTCTCCTTTTCTACGAAATTGTGAAACAATGAACAACCAATATTAGCAAAAGCGGTTTTCTCCTGTCAAGCTAATTTTCTATAAATGATATGCGTTTACTGCGCACTATGAAAGGTTAACAATAGACATAAACAGAAGTCGCTTATCATATTATACTAAAATAGACCAATAATGTATTGAAGACGCGCACTGTCTCCGATATAATGAGATCATAATCGATAAGGCGACAAAAGATTGATAATCAATAAAACAGGGCTCATTGCTGACGATCTTTATGTAACCGGTTTTGCGTGGTCACCCACATACTTGGTAGCCGGGAAAACCGCAGTTCTTTTTGAAGCCGGTTTTTCATGTATGAGTAAACTCTACGTAAAAGATATCCAAAAGGCCCTTTTCGATAAAAATCCGGAATATCTTTTTCTCACCCATGTTCACTATGACCATTGTGGAGCTGCTTCATATCTCAAAAAAAGTTTCCCAAACCTGAAGATATGCGCCTCACAGAGGGCCCGCGATATCATGGGTCGTGAGAATGCCGTGAACCTCATGTCCTCTTTGAGCCAATATGCAGCGCCTCTCATAGCGCGATTACCGGAAATACCAAATGACGAGCTCCTGATGGAATCCTTCCAACCCTTCGATATTGATATTGTTTTCAACGAAGAACAGGTATTCACTATCGACGATGAACTCACTGTCCAGATAATGATAACCCCCGGTCACACAAGGGACATGTTGAGTTATTACATACCGGAAAGAAAGATCCTTATAGCCACAGAATCTGCCGGTTGCCTCGGGCGAAACAATCGTATCGTCAATGAGTTTCTTGTAGATTATGATTCCTATATCAGGACATTGGAGCGATTTTCCAGGCTTGATATAAAAATATTCTGCCAGGGACACCATTTTGTATTTACCGGAGATGACGTGCAGTCTTTTTTTGCAAACTCCCTTCAAACCGCGATATCATTTAAAAAACATGTTGATAAGCTCTTCGATCGAGAAAAAGGATCAGTCGATCGGGTTGTTGACATTATCAAAAGCGAAGAATACGATATAAATCCGGGCATTAAGCAACCTGAAAAGGCATATTTATTGAACCTGAAAACTCAGATTACCCACCTGGCAACAAAACTTAACAGACTATAAAACGAGCAGCATTGCTTACGTATATTTTATGGAAATGTGCTTGATTATTGACAGTAATATGTTGTATATAATTACCGTTAGTTAGAAATCATGTGAATTTTTTAATTATCAAAAAATACACTAAATTAAGAGGAGGTTATGTATGGAGATTAAAACAATCGGGGTATTGGGCGCCGGTGTTATGGGAAACGGCATTGCCCAGGTTGCGGCTCAGGCCGGTTACAATGTGATTATGAGGGATATTGAAGACCGTTTCGTTCAAGGTGGTCTGAAAAATATCGATAAATTCCTTTCAAAGTCCGTTGAAAAAGGCAAGATGACTGCTGACCAGAAAAACGCCATCATGGGCAAGATCAAGGGCACAACAGACATGAACGAGATGAAGAACGCTGACCTTATTGTTGAAGTTATTATCGAAGTCATGGATGTAAAAAAGAAAGTCTTCGCGGAACTTGACGGAATTTGCAAGCCTGATGTCATCCTTGCGTCAAATACCTCATCAATGTCAATCACCGAGATTGCTTCTGCCACAAAAAGACCTGACAAGGTCATCGGCATGCATTTCTTTAATCCTGTTCCTCTCATGAAACTGGTGGAGGTTATACGGGGTATCAGCACAAGCGATGAAACTACGGCAATGATACTTGATATCACAAAGAAACTGGGCAAAGAACCTGTGGAAGTAAAAGTGGATGTTCCCGGCTTTCTCGCGAACAGACTTATGATCGCCGTCGCCATAGAGGCAATCAAATTGTACGAGCAGGGAATCGCTTCCAAAGAAGATATCGACAAGGCAGCGAAGCTCGGGCTCAATTACCCCATGGGTCCCTTTGAATTAATGGACCTCACCGGCATCGACATCAACTACCATGTCATGGATTATTTCAGCAAAGAACTTCCGAAAGAATTGAAGTGGGATCCGCCTCTTGCTATCAAAAACATGGTAAAGGCCGGCATCATCGGCAGAAAAGTAGGCAAGGGATGGTATGATTACTCCAAATAATTATGAACGGGCAAGGAGATAACTATGGCCTATGAAACGCTAATCGTTGAAAAAGAAGATGCTGTCGGTATTATCAAGCTGAACAGGCCTCCTGTAAACCCGCTGAACACACAGATGTATCTGGACCTTCACGACGCGGTGAGCGAACTTGACGCTGATCCGTCAATAGGGGCAATTATTATTACGGGCGGAGGGGACAAAGCTTTCGCGGCGGGTCTGGACATCAAAGATGTAATGGGTAAATCTGTCGTTGATATCCTTGATTTCTGCTGGAAAGGTCCCAGAAAAGCATTTGATAAACTGACCGGCATTGAAAAACCGACAATAGCTGCGGTCTTCGGGCTTGCGCTCGGCGGAGGATGCGAAGTGGCGCTTTGTTGTGATCTGCGCATCGCCTCGGAAGACGCGACCTTTGGACTCCCGGAAATTACCCTGGGAATTATGCCCGGGTCAGGAGGCACACAAAGATTGCCGAGACTTATCGGTACTTCGAAGGCAAAAGAGATACTCTTTTTGGGTGAAACAGTGAATGCCGCTGAAGCCTACCGCATAGGTCTTGTAAACAAGGTCGTACCGAGGGACAAATTACTGGATGAAGCAAAAGCACTGGCAAAAAAGCTGGCATCAAGGCCAAAAGCAGCTCTCGCGCTCATCAAAAAATGCGTGGACAACGGCCTTGATATGGACCTTGCCGCGGGTATCACAATGGAGATGAACTGCTTCTCCATCGCCTTCACTTCTGAAGACGGCCGCGAGGGCATAAACGCTTTTGTGGAAAAGCGAAAGCCCGTCTATAAAGGCAAATAGTACGAAGCAATAGTTTGCGCTTAAAAAGCAAATTAAATATAAGTTAAGGAGGTTTTTGCATGAAAACTTTTACAAAGGCATACATCCCTTACAACGGCTACTATTCAACACCTTTCTGCCGTTGGCAGGGCAGCATGCAGAATGAAAACTCAATTGAACTGGCCGGCAAAACAGCACGCAGATGGTTTCTTGAAAAAAAGAAAATCGACCCCGCAATCCTCGATTATCTGTATTTCGGGATCTCCATTTATAATCCTCGTATGTTCTACAGTCACAACTGGGCAGCAGGTCTGCTTACGGACAATAAGAAAAACTTGCCCGGCGTTATGATTAATCAGGCATGCACAACATCGACAACGATTCTCAATCTCGCGGCTGTGGCCGTTGAAGTGGGTTCTTTTGAAGTCGGTTTTGGTCTGATGGCAGACCGTACTTCTAATGGAGTGCATGCTGTATGGCCAAACCCAATGGGTCCGGGCGGTGAATGTCTTCACGAAAACTGGCTTATGGACAATTTTAACAGCGACCCCAATGTTTTCCCTTCACTCAAGATGGTTCAGACAGCAGAGAACGTCGCGAAAGCGGAAGGATTCACGAAAGAACAGGCCGACGAAGTAGTTCTGAGACGCTATGAACAGTATCAGATGGCCCTCGCGAATGACCGGGAATTCCAAAAACGGTACATGTTCCCCGCCGAAGTAAAAGTTTCTAAAAAGAAAACAATACTTGTGGAACAGGATGAAGGCGCAACACCGACAACCGCAGAAGGTCTCGCAAAACTCGGGCCGGCAGAAAAAGGCGGAATACACAGCTTCGCGGCACAGACCTTCCCTGCTGATGGAAATTGCGGTTTTATTGTCACTACACGAGAAAAAGCCAAAGAACTGAGCGCTGATCCAAAAATTGAAATCCAGATTGTTTCTTTCGGATTCTCCCGTGTTAACCCTGGCTTCATGGCCGCGGCACCTGTTCCCGCAGCCCAGATGGCACTCGCGAACGCCGGATTGAAAATCTCCGACATGAAGACGATCAAGAGCCATAACCCGTTCTGCGCGAATGACCTCAATTTCGCAAAGAAGATGGGCAACGACATCAACAAGATGAATAATTACGGATCATCCCTGATTTATGGTCATCCGCAGGCGCCTACAGGCGGCAGAATCATCGCAGAGATGCTCGAAGAGACAGTGATGCTTGGCGGCGGATATTGCCTCTGGACAGGATGCGCGGCAGGTGATACCGGCGCATCGATGATCTTTAAGGTCAGCTAAGCAAGTTTATTAAAATACAGATATTTGTCAACACAATTGGTGGAAGCGAAAACATCGCTTCCACCAATTTATTTACTATATTTTTCTCGTCAATAATTTCTAAATGAAATTTAAAATCCGATATATAATATGTCATCTTAATACTCATTAGTTCTTTATCCGAGGCAAAAAATATTGTAAAATCATTCCCATGTTACGCATTCAATTCTCAATTGTTCTTATTGTAATCTCTCTGTTTGTATCAAATATTGCAAACGGCAAGGAATACATTGTCAGGAAAATAATCAGCGGAGATACAATTCAGCTTGAGAACGGGCAAATAGTAAAATATATCGGGATAGAAACTCCGGAATTAAGTCTCAAAGAGGGAGGTTCTGAATTTTTCGCAAAACAGGCGAGCCGGTACAACCAGAGACTCGTCTTTATGAAAAAAGTGCGTCTCGAATTTGACAAGAAAAAACAGGACAGTGATGGAAGAATTCTCGCATATGTATTTGTAAAAAAATTGTTCGTTAACGCGGAACTCATTAAGTTGGGTTACGCGAAAGCACATATTGTTCCTCCTAACGATAAATATAAAAAAATATTCCTTGATTACGAAGTAAAAGCAAAAATGTCCGAAAAAGGTCTCTGGCAGGAAACAAAGAAAGATACAGAAACATTTTACATCGGCAGTAAAAGGTCCTACGTTTTTCACAGGCCATCATGCAAAAATGTTGATAAAATACCTGAAAAGAGTAAAATAATCTTTCGGAACCGATCTGACGCAATCAGAATCGGATATATACCCGATAAAGCGTGCAAACCATGAATGAAGAATACATCAAATACTGGGGCTTAACGCAGCATCCCTTTCTTTTAGCGCCTGACAGCAAAATGATGTGCGTGACCGGCCAGTATTTTGAATGCTATCAGTGGCTCAAATATGCCATCGATACCAATAAGGGCGGCGTTCTGATTGTATCGGAAGACGCGGGTCTTGGAAAAACAACAATCCTTCTGAAACTTATCGATGAATTAAAAGAAAAGTATGTTAAAAATTTCAAATACGCTTACATTGAACATCCAACTCTCACGGCATCACAAATGATCGAACAAATTACAGCCTCTATCACGGGTCAGACGCCGTCTGATGACAAACTGAAAAACCTCACGCGTCTGAAGGAAGCTCTTATTGAAACAAAAAGAGAGGGGGGCAAAAATATCATTGTTGTCGACGAAGGCCAGATGCTCTGCGATTCACGTGATGTCTTGCAGGAACTGAGGGCGCTCATTAATCTTACCCATAATAATGAATACCTTCACACATTCATTATCTCCGGACAGAAAGCTCTATGGAACACACTTCAGGATATACCTGAATTCTGGCAAAGATTGCCGGTTCGATACTATTTTACTCCTCTTCGTTTTGAAGGCACACGGGAACTGATCAGATATCGTCTTAATAAAGCCGGGCTTGATGTCGCACGGGAGATATTTTCTGAAGATGCTATCGAGATGATCCACAAACACTCAGGAGGTCTGCCAAGGACAATTATCGCGCTTTCCGACCTCGCTCTTCTGAACGGATTCACGGATAGAACACGCAAGATAGGTTTCAAGGAAGTTTCTAAGGCCATTAACGCCATGAGCGGAAAAGGGGAAAACGCTCCCTATATTGTTCAGGAAATAAGCGAGGAGCCGAAACCATCCACGACTAAATCACCGACAGACCCAAGACCCACAGAGCCTTTTGATTATCTGACAGATAATTTCAAAAAAAGTTTTAACGCTCAATTACTTAACACATATCTAAAGCCGGCAATTGTTGTCGTGATAATCATGTTTTTCGTTTTTATCGGCGCTGTCAGCTATCGCCTTCTTTCTTCCGAAAAATCATCTGGTAGAGACATTCTTATCGTTAAAGAACCGGAAAAAACATATACGCAAGTGGACGTGACCCCTTTATCCAAGCAAAAAATACAACAGGAAACTGAACAAAATAAACAACAGGAAACACCCGCAGAAAAAAAAGAAATCACGGAAAACGAAACATGGACGGCTAAAGACATCATCGAGACAGATACAGACAAGGACGTTATTGCCGAATATAAAAAAGAATCAAAACCAAAGGTAAAGCGGGCGGCAATCATTAATATAGACGGGGCAAACGTGAGAAGCGCCCCCTATATGGAATCACAACGTATTCTCAGTATCGTCAAAGGAGAAATACTGGCCATCACCGATGAAAAAACAGACCGCACCGGTATGAAATGGTACAAGGTCATCCTCTACAATAACCGTGAGGGATGGATATCGGAAAGTGTAGTTACCATTACAATGATAAAATAAGAATTATTTGAGTTTCGTTTATATCTTATTTAAATACAGATATCCGGTTGCTCTCGTTGTTGGAACTACCTTTAACTCCTCAGTATCCGTTTATCCCCTGTCCTGATAGTCAGTTTAATTTCATCAAGATATTCGAGAAGCGGGATCATGTATTTACGAGAAATATCAATTACGGATTTAAAATCCGATGGAGTCATTTCTTTCTTTTCAGTTAAATACGATATTGCTTTCCGTTTTATGTCTTCTATGACATCACGATGGAAATACATATCACCTTTTATTTTAACTGCCTTTTTTTCAAAACTCAGCCGGTTCAGAATGTCTTTCAGGTCTTTCTCTTTTTTACCCGTTTCCGCGGACAATTCTTTCAAACCAGGCGGCGTCAGGCCATATTTTAGAAGGGTCTTTAAAATAAAGATTTCGTCTTTATCCGCAGTTTTATTTGCCATGCCATCCGCTGTTTTCACTTTCACCTTGTCTTTCTCTACCTCAACATGCCCGTTCCGGACACATTCATCAAGAGCGCTCTGGAACACATAATGTTCTACGACAGGAAGTCTCGTTCTCAGCTCTTCTTTGGACATACCTATCTTGAGAGGATTTTTTTCTGCGAAATCACGGATAATTGATAAGAGAGTTTTTTTATACTTATCGAATGAATCGGCTTGAATAGCCATCTTACCTATTACTTTAATTTTATGGTTTTCAATAAGCTGTCTGATGATATCATTGGCGCAAACGCTATCCTTACCGATAAGAATTGACAACCTGTCTTCATTAATACCGGCGAAACCGCCTTTGCTTATATGGTAGAGCGTCTTTTCGAGATCATCTCCACCGGACAAAACACTATAAACATTTTCGAGATCGGCCGTCTTTCTTTTGTGCCTTATCGGCATAATATCAAGAATTGTGCCGCCTCCTATCGTCTGTATAGTATAGGAGCCTCTGAGAATAAAATGATCACCCGGCAATGCGACAAGAGGGTTTTTGAATACAAACTGCGCAAAGAGTTCTTCGCCGGGTTCTATTGTGTCTTTATTTAATACAACCAATCTCGCGTCTTCCTGCGCCGTCGCGATATGTAATCGCAGCATGGTATCATTTTTTATGGGCTTAAACGGAAGTTTTAAATACTTCAGTGTCGCGTCAATTCTGTGAGTGAAAAGAAGTGTCCCCGGCTTTCCTATAATAACGCCTCTTGAAATTTCACTCTTCTCAATGCCCTGAAGATTCAACGCAACCCTCTGACCGGCGATAACTTCTTCCGTGTCTTCATGATAGGCCTGAATATTTTTCACTTTTGTCTTTATTGACAGCGGATAAATTTCAACTTCATCTCCGATCTTTAATGACCCTGAAATACAGGTACCGGTCACAACAGTTCCCAATCCCTTTATCGTGAACACTCTGTCCACAGGGAGGCGAAATATCCCCTCATTCGATTTATCAGGAATCTGCCAGGCAAGATTTATAATTGTTTCTTTCAATACATCAATACCTTCACCCGTTAAGGCCGATACAATAACAACTGGAGATTTATCAAGTAACCTTCCTTTGAGGAAATCTTTCACGTCTTCTCTGACCAGTTCAACCATTTCATCATCAACAAGATCTTTTTTCGTGATAACAACGATTCCTTTTTTTACATCAAGCATCTCACATATATCCATGTGCTCCCGCGTCTGAGGCATGACACCTTCATCGGCAGCGACAACAAATATTACCATGTCAATACCCCAGGCGCCTGCCACCATATGCCGGATGAACTTTTCATGACCGGGGACATCGACAATCCCGACAATCAGGTCATCACCGAAGCGATAATGCGCAAAGCCAAGCTCTGTTGTGATGCCTCTTTCTTTTTCTTCTTTAAGCCTGTCGCAATCAATGCCCGTCAACGCTTTAATAAGGGCGGTCTTACCGTGGTCTATGTGTCCCGCTGTGCCGACGACAATCTTTTTCATGATCTCTGTACTATACAATATTTTTTTGATCCGCTCAATGCCGTTTTAACTCAATAATATGTAATTCATGGCCTTCTCAAGTTTATTGACTTGTCATATACTTTATGGTTAAAAGTGCTATGGGGGAAACTGATACAAAACCTTACTCGAAAGGCAAGTTGAAAATTTGTTTTTAGTTCCGGTCATCGCTTTTATCATCGGCATTTACATTGAAGCTACATGTTCTATTCCGCTTATTATTCCTCTCGCATTTTGTATACTCTTCCTTTGCGCTATACCGATTGTTCTTCGTCGAACATATAGAACGGCATCTTTTTTAGTATTGATCTGTTTTTTTCTGGCAGGCATGATAAGGATCGGCATTGTCACGGAATACCGGCTGAAATCTGAACCGGACGAAACTCATATTCTGAACCCGAATACAAATACGGATAACGATAATTATTATTCCAATGGTAAGATCGACAAGTCTTCGGATAAAGAAATGGACATTTATGACGGTATTGTTACGGAGGCATCACCAAACACAAAGATCGTAAAGGTCACTTCACCTGAACCGGCCCGCGGTCTTCGAATAATTCTGAGAACAGAAGAAAAACTTACCATCAATGACCGTGTTCGTATATTCGGGTACATTAAAGAATTCCCTCTCACTTTTAAAAATCCCTATACGATATCATGGAAATGGCTGAAAAGACTGGAAGGAATATCATATGAATTCAAGGGAACGATAATTTCTATCACAGCTGGTGAAAGTTATATTGAGGCATGGAGAAGGTTTCTCGCGGAAAAAATCGATAATTCAGGCGCGAAAAATACCGGCATTATTAAAGCACTTACGATCGGTGACACAACAGGCCTCGATGACAAAATAAAAGAACTTTTCTTAAAAACAGGCACTTCTCACATTCTGGCAATTTCCGGATCAAACATCGGTATCATTACGGCCTTTTTCTTTTTTATCACTAGAATCTTGATAAGGTTTTCTCTCCTTGCCAGATTAAGAGGCGATGACAAAAAATACGCCGCACTTTTATCGATCCCATTCGCCGTTCTTTTTATGCTCACCGCAGGCTCAAACATACCTGTAATCAGGGCAACCATTATGATAACGGTTTACATGTTCGCCGTCTATTTCGGCAGGACAAGGCATATAGAAAACACCATCGCGTTGAGCGCTCTCATAATCCTCCTTATTTATCCTCACTCCATCTTCATGCCGACATTTCAACTTACTTTTTTGAGCGTTTATTTTATTATAGTATTTACCAGAGCATTCTTTCACTACGCGTTTAAGTGGAATCCTGTTTTGAAATGGTCTTTCTCTTCAATTCTTATTACCGTTTCGGCCATGATCGGTACATTACCCGTTATCCTCTATCATTTTCATGGCGTCAATCCCCTCGCATTTATTTACAATATAATCGCTGTCCCTCTCATGTGCGCCGTTTCCATGCCGATTGCCCTTGCAGGCTTATTCATACCCTATGGTGGGTATCTGCTCCGATTATCAGGCGAAATTATCTCCGTCACTCTGTATATGCTGAGCCATCTCAACATGGGATATTTATACCCTCTTATCAGACCGACTTTCTTTGAAGCGTTAAGCTATTTCGCTATTATTATCTCTCTTCTCCATATTAAAAAAAAGCTTGTCCGTTTTGTTTTTATTTTCGCTCTCATGCCGATCATGCTGGCATATTCCTTTACCGTTGTGAAAGGCAGATTTTACAACAACGACATCTGTTTCAATTTTATTGATGTGGGACTTGGAGACGCGATCCTTGTGGAAGCACCCCATGGAATGCGAATGCTCATTGACGGTGGAGGCACATATTCCGGTGACTTTGACACAGGTAAATCGGTTCTTACGCCCCTGCTCCTATCAAGAAAAATTCTTTCTCTCGATTACGTCATCAACACGCATCCACACGGCGACCATATTGGGGGACTCTTACATGTCCTGAATAATTTTCAGGTCAACCGTTTTATTACAGGAACCTATATCATTTCTGATCCGGTTTATAATAAAATCCTCACGGCCACGAAAGAGAAAAACATACCCATTGTGTTATGGAAAAAAGGAGATAAATTTCTTTTTGATAACAGATTAAGCATTCACATCTTTAATCCGTCCCGGGAAATCACGATTGATAATCTTAACAACAGATCTCTTGTCATGAAGATAGAATACGGGAAAAATAGCTTTCTGTTTACCGGTGATATAGAAAGAACTATCGAAGAACAGCTCATCCTTTCACGTTTTCCCCTTTATGCCGATATTCTGAAGGTATCTCATCACGGAAGCAGATATTCAAGCAGCGCTCATTTTTTGCATGCGGTAAAACCTTCTCTTGCTGTTATGAGTACCGGAGCGGGCATAAAAGGAATACCGTCCGAAGAAACAATAAATAGATACCAGGCGTTTTCCATCCCCGTTCTTCGCACAGATAAAGATGGTCTTATAAAGATATGTTCAGATGGGAAAAAGATTTCGTATTGTACGCACAAATAACAAACGATATGCCTTACGGGCAAGCCCATCCCTTTTTCGATTCTTACATATCACCTAATTGTCTGTTCTTAACAATAGTCCGGAGCTTTGTATTAAGTTCATTCGTCTCATACGGTTTTGTCAGCATGTCCATAAAACCATACTCCTTAAAATTTTTTATCACCGGATCGTTAAGATATCCGCTCGATATTATCGCCTTAACATGAGGGTCTATGCCAATTAATTCCCGCAATACTTCTTTTCCGCCGATGCCATCGGGGATTGCGAGATCAAGTATGACGGCATCAAAAGGTCTTTTTAATTCCATAGCCTGTCTGTATAATGTTATTGCCTCTTCACCGTTTTGCGCGGTTGTAGCTTCATAACCCATTAACCGAAGAAGTTCTCTTGCTATTTTCAGAATCATTTCTTCATCATCCATGATAAGAATCCGTCCCTTCCTGTCTCTGACTGTCTCTTCCTCAATAGAAACCTCAATAGTATCCTTTTTTGTCGCAGGAAGATAAATTTGAAATGTCGAGCCTTTACCGGGAATAGAATCAATAAGAATATAACCATTATGTTTTCTCACAATGGAATAACAGATAGCTAGGCCAAGACCTACGCCTTTCTGTGAACTCATCCCTTTGGTCGTGAAATATGGGTCAAATACTTTCGAAATGTTTTCTTCCGGTATACCAACTCCTTCATCGTGAATCGATATCCTGATATGGTCTTCTTTGATGAGGGGGAGTTTATCCTGAGGAGTAATGCTGACGTTTTCACAGCTAATAACAATTGTGCCTCCAGAAGGCATGGCTTCTTTCGCGTTCATAATCATATTTCTAATCACCTGTTTTATCTGGTCTTCATCTACCTCGACAGGTAAAAGATCCATAGGGATGATATATCTCGGCCGAACTGAAGAGCCCTCGAGAATTTTATCCGTTACATCTCTCAGCGTTCTGCCTATAAAAACAACCTTTCTGACCAAATCACCGCTGTGAGAAAAGGTTAAGAGTTGCTGGGTAAGATTTTTCCCCATAAAAACTATACGTTCAGCCTCATTCAGAAATTCAGTTGTCTTTTCATTTTGCGGTATGCTCATCTTTGCGAGAGAGATATTACCGACAATCGCCATGAGCAGATTATTGAAATCGTGAGCAATACCGGCGGCTAATGTTCCCACAGATTGAAGGTTCTTTGATTTCAGGGTCTCATCTTCCATATTCTTCTGTTCCGATAAATCCCTTATAATTGATATTTTGACGTTATTTTCGCCCCACTGTAACTCACGTTGTCGTATCTCAACCGGAAATACAATCCCCTTGCTTTTCAATCCTAACGTTTTGTGCGTTTCTCCGTTCTGCGATGCCGCTATTTCATTGAAAAATGTTCTTCCTTCAGGCGCTATCAAGTCAGAAGCTTTTTTTCCTATAATTTCATTATCACTATAGCCGAACATTTCATAAAATCTTTTATTGACGTCTGTAATAACTCCATTTTCAATGAAAACAACAGCTTCAAAAGACGCTCCCGATAAATCTTTAAATCTGGCCCTGCTTTCTTCGAGCGCTTCTTCGGCTCTTTTAAGCCTGGTAATATCGGTAATGACCCCCACAATACCACCTATCGCTCCATCCGCTTTTCTGAATGTTGATTTCTTTGAGATTATATATCGCATTGAGCTATCGGAAAATGTCACCGGGGTCTCATATATTTTGGTCCCCGGCAATTGTATAAGTTCTACATCGGCTTTATGGTGGAGCATTGCTTCCTTGCGGCTGATAGGAAGATCAAAAACGGTCTTGCCTACATAGCTGTCATGGTCAAGGCCAAAATAATCCTGAAACGCCTTATTATATCCAATATACATCCCGCTCGTGTCTTTAAAATAAACAGGGTCAGAGATGTTATCCAGGAGCGCTCTAAATAGCTGCAATTGTTCAAATATTTGCTCTTCTTTTTTTTCCATATAAGGCCTTCAGCCTCTCAAATACCGATGAAATTACCGTGAAACCTACAAGAAAACAAAACAATATCACGTAGTTCATACGAGAGATAGTATGATATCAAGCTTCTCCCGTACATAAATATTTTTTTAATTTTTTATTACAATTGGTTTTTTACCATAAAAATTTCACAAAGGTCTATAAAATTTTTGAAAGTTTTATATATTAAAATTCAGAAATCAAAGTTTTTAAATTCTGTTTTAAACCGCTCTTTGAATTTTTTTAGCACCTTGTTTTCAATCTGACGCGCTCTTTCACGTGAAATATTAAAATGGGCACCTATTTCCTGAAGCGTAATGGGTTCTTCCGACAGGATACGTTGTTCAAAAATATAAAGTTCCTTTTCGTTTAGTGTTTTTTTAAACTCCTTAACCCTGGAAATAATAATGGTATCCTTTTCTTTATCAGCGACTATTTCTTCAACATTTTCGTCCGACCTCATCATGTCCATGATCGTGTCATCACCCTCGCTGTGTATGGGCGTTTCCATGGATACATCGGCATACGCCAATCTTTTCTGCATGTCTTCAACTTCTTCTTCTTTAACATCAAGCGTGCTCGCGAGAAGTTTGGGGGCCGGAAAGATACCCAGTGCCTCCAATTTCTGTTTTTCTTTGTTCAGACGGTAAAAAAGTTTTCTCTGGCTTTGCGTGGTGCCAATTTTAACAAGACTCCACGAGTCCATAATATATTTGAGAATATAAGCCCGTATCCAGAACGACGAGTACGTGGAGAATTTGGTCCCTTTATAAGGGTTGTATTTCTTAACCGCGTGGAGCAGACCCACATTACCTTCCTGAATAAGATCAAGAATATTAATATAAGTACTGTAATATTCAAGGGCTATTTTAACAACAAGCTTGAGATTGGACATAACGAGCTTCTGGACAGCGTCTTTATCTTTCTTTTCGTATATTCTTTTTGCCACTTCAAATTCTTCATCTCTCGAAAGTACATGATATTGGGATACTTCAGCAAGGTACTTTCTCAGCGGATCAAACGGAGTAGGGAGTAAACCTTCTTCGTTTCTTTGCATTACCAACTGTTCTTCATCGAGGACTATGTCTTCCATGCCGTTTTTTTATTCTCCGCGGACTTTTATCAATTCAGCGACAATACTAACAGCGATCTCCTGAGGCGTCTCGGCATTTATAGAAAGCCCGATCGGCGCATGAACTGTGTTGATAATCTCTTCATCAAAACCTGATTTTTTCATATGATCAAAAATCATCTTCACCTTTCTTTTGCTCCCTATCATGCCGGTATATCTGGTTTGCTTCTTCAGTGTTTCGCCCAGGACACCGGCATCATGCTGATGCCCTCTTGTTACGATTACCACAAATTCTTTCCCGGTAAATACGAGCTTTTCAAAAGCCTTTAAAAAATCCTCAACAACAATCTCATCAGCATCTGGAAACCTATCTTTGCTGGCAAATTCTTCCCTGTCATCAATAACCGTAACGGAAAAATTTATCATTTTCGCGATCTTCGCGATATATTGGGAAACATGACCGGCACCGAAGATATAAAGTTTTGTCACAGTTAAAAGCGGTTCAATAACCATACCATCCGTTACAAAATATTTTGACTCGCGCATATGCTGTAAAAAAATATCCCGTTCTCTATCAGATATGCTGTCACCGTTTACTGTCATATCATCTTCTATGAGGGTTTTGGTAAAGCTGCTTTCGTTAAACCTCGTAACAAGTATTCCTCTCTTCCCGCTTCTTTCCAGATATTCGAGACGATTGTAAAGTGTTTCATATTTTTCCAAAACAGGCTCTAAAAGAACATCCACATCGCCTCCGCAGATCATTCCGCTTGAGGCTATCTCATTGGCATTCATCCTTACGTGAAATATCTCAGAAATACCTCTCCCCATAATCAATAATGCTCTCCGGCAAATGTCATACTCCATATTACCGCCCCCGATTGTGCCGTAGATTTTGCCATTCTCGTCAATAAACATCTTTGCGCCGACATCTCTCGGTGCTGATCCTGCCCTGGTTATTACCGTTGCGATCATCCCTTTTTTCTTTCTTCTTAGATAATTTTCGATTGCTCCATATACGTTCATTTTTTCCCCGGAATTTATCTATGCTTTATTATTTACCCGTTACGGTTTATTATACACATGCATTATCGCTTCGAGTACTCCACCGCCTATTGCCCTCGCTTTTTCCGATATAGTGTTACAGTATTCCACTTTTGCTCTTGGATCCACATCGCCCATTTTTTCACCTACTGTTACCGGAATCTCTCTGATAAGCCCTCTCAGTACTCCATCGATGGAGGCAAGAACCGGCGTGCTGTCAATCTCAAGAATAAGATCTCCCTCTTTTACAGTATCGCCAAGAGCCCGGATATGCTTCACTGTACCGGCAACTGGAGATCTCAAAACCCTCTCTTTCGCGTAAGACATCATCTGCCCCGGAATACCCGTGTATGGTTCAGCTCCACCCTTATAAATGGTCCGTCCCAGATTGTGACCTCTATTGCTTTCCACAACAACATGTACATCATTTGGGGCATTAAAGCCTGGTCCAACGCCGATAACAAGGGGTGCTTCATTTTTGTTTGTACCGAGATTACGTTTTGCCATAATCGCATCGACAACAACATGAGGTTTTAATATATTTATTGACGACCATTCAGGATCAATAATGACCGCTATATTATGTCTTCCCCAAACTGCCCGCGCTTCTTCAAAACGTTCAACCAATTCTGCGTTGACGTCTTCCACTGACATTTTTCCCTCAAAGACAGCTTCGCAGAAAGATACAGCCCTCCTCACACAAAGCGGTTTAACGATCTCTGTCATAACGATTTTTTTTATTCCCGCCATATAAAGCCGTTGAGCAATACCGGAAGCCATCTCGCCGGCGCCTTTGATGAGAATTACCAGTTCATTGAGGCGCATCTGTTTTTTGTGGCCTTTTTTTTGGTTACGCTCTTTTATCTTTGAATCCCGAACACCGAACTCCGAATTTTTCATTATGGCCCCTTCCCGAAAAAACAAGTGGGATAGTGGCATTCCGGGCAAAACAAACAATGTCCTCCATAGGAAAGCTTCGCGACATCTTTTCTGTGCATACGCTCACCAGCAAGGATCCTTGGGAGAAGTATATCCATTACCGTGTGATTATTATAATAAACACATGCGGGAGCGCCCAGTATGTACTTACCTTTCAGTCGTGCCACAAGAAACATGGCGCCGGGAAATACCGGCGTCCCGTAAAAAAGTATCTCCGCGCCTGTTGCCTCGATGCCTTCTTTTGTCACATCATCAGGATCAACAGAAAGGCCTGCGGTAGTCATAACGATATCGGCTCCCTGGTTAAATTGTGCTAAGATCGCATCGCGAATCATCAGAATGTCATCGGTGACAATTATCTTATCGATAACCGTGAGGCCGTATCCTTCTATCTTTTTTCTTACAACCTCTGAGCCGTCCTGTATTCTCCCATCGTATACTTCACTGCCGGTAACAACAAGACCCATTTTGAAATGCTTAAAAGGACTGATATGAAAAATGCCTTTTTCGGCCGTTTTTTCCACCATTTTCAGCTCTTTTTCGTTAACATAAAGCGGAATGGTTTTGGCCGCTGCTACAACGTCGCCTGGATTCACAGGATATCTGTTAGGGACTGTACTCAAGAGAATATTTTTTATCCTGTTTATTTCATAAAGATGTTTTTCATTGACATAGAAAAGGCCCCGTATTTTACTCTTAATGCTTACCTTACCTTCTTTTGGCGGCATAAGATCCATATTATCGTCTATAACGGCCTGCGCAATTCGCATCCCTGCCTCTTCCTCATGAATTCCTTTAGTTTCACCTTTGAATACATAAAGATGTTTTTTGCCAAGATCGAGGAGCTTTTCAATATCGCCCTGTTCAATAATTTTTCCTCTCCGAAAAGCGACATCTTTTTTCTTTCCGGGGATAATCTCCGTAATATCGTGCGCAAGTATCATTCCCAGTGCGTCTTCTACTTTAACTTTTTTCAATGATGTACCCTCTTTCTTTCAGGTTTTCAATATCTTCAATCGTATCAATATCGAAGATAGAACCTTCGTTACCTTTTATAGATATCACATCTTCAGCATGCTTTTCTATAATTTCTCTCAAACCCTTGTCGCCATCAAGTGATTCCATCTCTTCAGCGTATAAACCAGCATTTATAAGTACGGGATGTCCTTTTTTATCATTGAAAACAGGAACGATAATCTTCTTTTTTTGCTTACGATACATATTGACCATGTCATGTATAATTTTTTCCTCAAGAAAGGGTTTATCGCCGAGGTGAAAAAAAGCCCCTTCCGCGTCTTTTATAAACGGTAACGCGGCTTTTACTGACGTTGACATGCCTGAATGATAATTCCTGTTTTCAATGCATTTAACTGGAAGCTTTTCAAATTCTCTTAGAATATGACACGACTCAACACCCGTTACCACGAAAATCTTCCCAACACCGGCTGAAAGGAATGGAAGCGTTGCCTTTCGTATTACCGACTCGCCGTTTATTTTGATTGTCAGCTTATCAAACCCAAGTCTTTTCGATATCCCAGCAGCAAGGATTACAGCGCTGAGTTCCTTCATATGAACCTGCCTTCACGAAACAATATTTTGCCCTCCAGTATTATCAATCGATTTTGTATAGAATGTTTAGTGAATATTCCAAGTCATCTACATTATTTTATACAAGCAACCTGTGGCTTTCCTGCCATCTATAGCCAGCCCGGAAGTTTATGTTCTAAAGATATATTTTTCAGTCCTTTTTAATACTGTTGTTGAGGCTCTCTATAAGGGCATCAACCTCTATACCGTGAATATCCGCCCCCTGTTGAATATCCTCAAACAGGGCAGCCCGACACCCAACACAACCAAGTCCATATTTTTCAAATACCGCAATTGTCTCAGGGTGCTTTTTTACCACTTTTTCAATTGACATCTTTTTACTAATCATCGTTCATCACCTTCATGGTCAGCTTCCGTCTAAACATAAGTATTTTAAAAAATATCAGCTGAAAATACATGGATAACCGTATCCTTTGATTTCCATGCGTCTTTTTGGAGCCCGGCTTTATAGCAGGTATTTTCGAGGAAGGTAATCCTGTCCCAATGGTGTTCGGTTGCTACCTGCGGTAACAGCAAACCCGAACAGGGGCCTTTTTCTATATAGATTCCGTGGACACCAACCTCTATTTCATTGACATCACTTATTTTTTTCATTGGTGTCAACACAGAGATCTCAATATCTATATTATTCAGTTCGTCTTTTTGCAACGGGCTGAACCTCGGATCCCGGAATGCCGCCTGGATTGCCATTTCTCTCACTGTTTCATAGAGCGGCAGTATACCCCTGATATATCCGATGCACCCTCTTAACTGATTATTTTCTTTAATAGTAACAAAAGCACCGCGTTTTTCTTTCAACTTATCTGTTGGTTCAAACTCACTCTTATCTCTGCCAAAAAGAACCTCTTCTATTGTCTGCCTTGCCAAATTTTTTAGCTGTTCCTTTTCGTGGACAGAAAGATTCATGAATCCCCTCGTTGCTTTCTGCAAAATATGGCTGACACATATCCAACGACACCGCTCTTATCGCCTGACACATCACCTGAATTCGCATATTTCAAAACTTTTCCACAATTCGCTCCAAGCATTTCTGAAAGTATCATTGTCACAATAATAGGGCCGGCGCCGCATGCTTCTGTTTTACCAGCTTCAATACTTTCAATCATACCAGATATATTGAAAGTATCGAGATGTTCCACAATAATACCGTCAAGCTTCTTTGCCTTTGTGTCAGGGTAATAATGCGACAGGTCTGTACTGCAAACGATAAGAAATCTTTTCGCGCTGTTTCCCAGAACAAAAGACAGCGATTGCGCAAGCTTTTTGCAAGCGTCTGTTGTCTGAATCCCCATAACGAGAGGGATAATTTTAAAATCTTCCAGCACTGATTGTAAAAAAGGCAACTGTACCTCAAGTGAATGCTCCTGTTTATGGGTATCCATATTCGCTTTGATAATTCCGCCCGCATTGATCATTTCTCCGGCAATATCCTCATCGATATCAATTCTACCAAGCGGTGTTTCAAAGCCTCCTCTGGCCCATAAAGCAACCCCATCAAAATAAGCTCTATGACTCGGGCCTATAAGAACAACGGTATCGTATGGTTTCTTCGCGATCATTTTAAAACCATATGCGGCAACCTGTCCGGAATACATATATCCGGCATGAGGCGAAACAATACCGATGATGTTTTCTTCAAAATCACGTATGATTGCGGACCCAAGATAGGTCTCAATATCTTTTTTTAATTCTACGGGATTATCAGGGTAAAACATACCGCTTACTGCCGGTTTTCTCACAAGATCCATCTGCACCGCCTTTTAATTATTATATCACATATTGAAAAGCTTCTAAACAATGGACATTTAAGGGGTACTCTACGACAATAAAGCTGAACGGATATAGGGAGCTATATGATGTGTCGATAAACCGTCCTCTCTTTTAAAGAAATCGCTCATTGTGAAAATATAAGTTGCATATTTATCTGAATTACGAGAAAATAGAGTAAAATGGGGACGAGGTTGTCGGCGGTTGACTTATTGAATGGAATATTTTATTGCTGCGGTATGTCGAGTAAGATATTGCATATTTTTTTAAAGAATCGGCATGTCTTTTAAAAAAGTAACCACGTAAGGAGGTAATCCACGCATGGAAGGTACGAAACAATGTCCGCACTGCGGAGAAGAGATCAAGGCAATAGCAAGAATTTGTCGATATTGTCATAGTGAACTCAAGGTTGATGTAAAAGACAGAAAAGGTCAGTATGTTAAGGTAAGGTTAAAATCAGGAGAAAAGATCTACTTTGGCGATATTTATCTGCCGGAATATGTTTACAGGGTAAGCGACATTATTAATGACAACAGGCATTTTATCATTCTCTCTAACGCTTTTGAGGAAACGCGCGTGAGGGATATAACAATCGGTTTCCTCGCAATCAATAAAAATTTAACTGAGTGGGTGGAGTTGAAAAATCCTGTGAGTGAGGAGCAGCCCGCTGAGGACTCAAAAACAAAATTTGTCTATTCAGACAACCTCAGCGAGTGGTCAAAATAGCTGCGGCGGCAAGATTTTTATATTCCAGATTTCAATAATTCAACAGATTCTTATCTGTCTGAAGAATTATGGATTAAAAAACCGGTTTAATAATATCCTGGTACTTTTTAAATGTGGATTCAATATCCCCTTTCAACCCCGGCGGAAATCCCACATTCTTCGGAAGGTCTTTCTTGATATACGATAAAGAAAGACTCAAGCATTCCGCTATTGCCCTGATAAATTCTTCAGTACCTACTTTCTCATCAAGATATATTTTCTTTCCCTGATATTCAAATTGCCCGGCAAAGGGATCAAGGAAATGATATGATTCTGACTTTTCAACACAGGCCTTTTTGAATGTCTTCTGAAAAATGCCTTTCTCAGAAAAACTGTCCATAAACTTCTCCATTTTTAAGAAAAGCCTTTGAATGGCCATGAGAAATTCATTCCTACCGTTCCCTGTGTTGTTTTCTACTTTTGGCTCCTCGACAAAATCCATGGTTTTTGAAAAAACTGGTTTTTCTTCTATTTGTTCCTCAACAATATCCTGTCTCTTCGTAAAAGCAGGTTTTTCCTCCAATTTTACTTCAAAGATTTCTTCTTCCTTTACATCAAGTTCTTCAAAGAATTCAGGTTTGGATCTTGTGGTTTCAACTGTTTTTTTAACGGGTTCAGCGGTCCTTTTTTTTTCTTTGACCGGCATTGAAAAACTTTTGCTGCGGTAAACATTAAATGTTGTCCCTTCACCCGCAAACTCTTCCAGAACAGGCATGACGGCTTCCCGTTCAAAAAAAGAAGGCGTACCGGATTCAGGAATAACCTGCAAGTTTATCAATTCTCCATTTTTCAAGGAGAGTGTTCCCACCCGTCGGTTTTTCTTGTTCGACATCTCTATGTAACCGGTGAGTTTCTCGGTCTGAAGCTTTTTGACAAACTGATCAAGTCTCACAAAATCGCTACTGAGGTCCTTGAAAACCAGTTCAGGTTTCGCAAGTGAGTTAACCGTAAATTCAACCTCTGAAGATGGCAGCTGATACACGTTAATAATTCCATCCGGTTTGGTTGAAAAGGCAAGAAGTTTTTCAGCCGCCTCTTCTCCAACCATCGCGGGAGGGTCATTTTCGATTCCGGAAGCCGCATTTACCACTTCTCCGGAGACAACAAAGAAAACCCCCTTTGAGCCGGCGGTTTCGATCTCGACAATTCCTGAGAATTCTTTCGGTTTTAAAGCTGATAAGAGTTGTGATAAATTAGTATACTCCGTTGAAAGATTCTGATATATTGCATCTCCTTTTGGATATATCATAATAAACCTCTTCTTCTTTTCTTTAAAATATTAAGCTGTCGTTTTTTAGAAACAACAACGTTTTTCTTTATCTCCTTTTCTGAAGGCGCTCTATAGCGGCTTTAACACTTGTCTGCATCCTTTCGATCGACTGGGCCAGAACACCAATCTCACCCTTTGCGTTGACGTCAACAGTGGCGTTCATGTCGCCCATGCTGATCCTGTCTGCGACCTCCGACAAATGCTTGATTGGTCGAACTATTGAACGAGAAGCAAAAACATAAATAACAACAAACAATATTATCATAACAGCAATAAGGATAATAAGAAGGAGCCAAAATCTTTTATTATATTCATCTGAATAGCTTTTCCGTAGTTCTACCATTTTTGCTGATATGGCCTTTGCCGGTTGCGAGAATTCATCAATCCAGGTACTCGCGCTGACAAAATAAGGTGTTCCCTGGACACGGGCAAGATACATATATTTCGGTTTTAAAACATTGGTCTTCGGATCCGGCCATTGATAGTAACCACCGTTATCCTGTCCCGCAAGGGCTTTCTCGTTTAATTTAACAAAGTCAGGTCCAAGTCTGTCGTACATCGTTACCGTTTTTACATTCACCATCTTTTCGTTTGGATGATAACGCATTGTGTTTGACGTATCAAAGATAGTAATGTATCCGGTTTTACCGACTTTCTGTGTGACAATTTCCATCAGCGCAGGGTCATTTGTAGAAAAAAGTTTTTCTGGAGATGTGTTTTTGTGTGCAGATTTCAGGTATATCTCAAGCTGTTTTGCCACATCAATTCCCTGTTGTCGGATAATTGCCTCGCCCAAAGCATTTACAGAAGTAGTGGACTCCTTGAGGCTCGCTCCTCCCAGTTCATTAAGGCTGTTGAGCCAGATACCCTTAATACTTGGAAATTGAAAATTTCCAATATTGATGGGGAGAAAAAGTATAACCGCCATAAGGGCAAAAGCCAGAAGGATAGGGATGAAAATTCCCGCTATCAGTCTGAATAACAAACTTGACCCAGCTTTTTTCGTACCTGCCATATGGACCCTCCTCCAGATTAATTATTTTTGTTTTCTTGCAATAAATTCCGTCATCGACTTGCTGAACAAAGCTCTCTTTGTTTTATCCGAAATTTCTTCAGTGATTGCCTGCACAAAGGGAGGTAACTGGTCTTCAGGGAACGCCTCTCTTGTCTCACCGAATTCCGCTATTTTGTCATCGATAATAATGGGAGCCATGGGTCCCATGATCTTTCTTAATTCATTCTCAATAATGGGAAAAAAATTCCCGTTTACAGTCTTTCTTGCTTTAAGCTTTTTCTCTACCGCTCTTTCAGCTGTCTTCTCTAACAGACCATTCTGGACCATCTGATATATGGCCTTAGAGGTTTCGAAGAGCTGCCATTTAAGGGCATCAGCAATTTCATATACCGTTCTTGATTCGTTGCACAGCCCCAGGATTTTCCATTGTATTCCCGAGATACTTCTATCTTCAGGAGCGCCGTTGACAGTAATCTGAAATATGGCATGAGGTGAAGAAATTACTTCTTTTACCTTTTTCCATTCCTGCTCACGATCAACACAAATCATAAGCAATTGTTCAGTAGGCATAAAAACCGTTTGTTCTTCAGTTGTTGCCTGCCAATCAAATGTGACTCTGCCTGAAGTTAATTCCATCAGGGAAAAAACAGCGTCCTCTCCTGTGTACGTATCAAACTTGGCGTGGATAATGCTCCCGCCCTCTATATATATCTCACCTACTTCATTTCCCTTAACCAGTATTAAACCGGATTTCTTTTTCGTAAGTAAAGGCTGTATGAGATCAAAAAGTCTTGTTTTTGAAAGGTCTCCTATAAAATCATTCGGCATACGCATCTCCTTTCACGTAAATTTCCTTTCCAGAGCATGTTGCCATCGTACTGCTATTTTTTTGTTTATCTCTTCCGCTATCAAACACAGAGGGTTTTCGAAAAGAACTGGCAACATATACATGTTGCATTATTTTTTTTAACATTATAACTTAGTCACCTTTTATTAACATATCGGAACTTTGTTAAAAACCTTAAGTCTTGTATAACACTAAGAATATATAACATAAATAAAACATGATGCAAGTGTTTTTTAAAGAAAATTTTAAATATTGCTTATAACTAAATGTAATTATTAGTTAATATACTACAATAAAAATTAATTATTCGGTTTATAATTAGTTAACTTCGTATCCATGTCTGTTGGTTGACGACAAATCGATAATCTGTTAGATTCAATATTATTTCTTAACACTAAGTAACTATTACATTTATAAGCCTGACTTCAAAATCTGTACTCGCTATTATCTTGGGCGCCTCATCCTTCGTCTCAGCAACCTGAAGAATTGCTGTATAAACGCGCGGTTCAAATATTGCCGTTGAAAGAATAAAGCTACCGGCAACTAATGCTCCTTTGTGCGCTTTCGCAGGCGCTTCAAATGTTTTTTTCACTTCTTCCGTATCTGGATTAATAATAATTATACTCACGGATAAATCTTTTAAGTCCTGATCAGCATCATTTGATACATTATATGAAAGACTTACAGCTAATCCCTGATAAACTGGATTAGGTTGAGCATTGATCGTACCCACAAGCTCTACAATAACTTCTCCTGTCCCAATTTCCGGTTCAATCTCTTCAAACGATTCAGTAACAACATGTTCTTCAACTGTCGGACCTTCGATATCAGCCGTTTCTCTTTCAGTAATAACTTCAGGAGTTATCTTTTCGATTTCTTCAACACTCTCAATGGTTTCTTTTATTTCTGGAGATACCGGGACCGCCTCGGGAACAGCTTCAACAGTAAAATTTGCTGATGCTTCTCCTATTTGTTTCTCATTTTCATAGAAAACAAGGCGTGCAATATAATCACCTAGATAATCTGTTCCTGTTCTAAAAACAAGGTCTTTGAGATCCTTTTCTTCTCCAACTTTAAAGGTCAGGTCTGAAAGGGCGACAATCTCTTCCTCAAGAATTCCCTGGTTATTTTCTATGATAACTTTCACATCCACGGACTGCTCATTTTCACTGAGNTGGAAGACAATTCGTAAGGCTCTTTTGAAAAAGAATTAACATCGATGACAAGGTTCGCGTCCGGGATTGTATCAGTTATTTTCACATTGGTCACGGGATCAGCAAATAAGTACGAGTAGTAAATAGGGGTCGAGAAATATCTTGTGCCGAGGTCCTTGCCTCCATTCGTCCATATCCACTGCGCGCTCAAATCAATTCCAAAACGGGTTGACCATTTACCTATACCGTTCTTGCAAATAGGCGTGATTGTTCCTTTGGTCCGCCCAAAAGCATCGTCATATACAATCCAGCAATCTTCTCCTGTCAGGAGATGCTGAGTTCCGTTCTTAAAATGGAAATTCTCATCATTCAAAAAGAAGTCCCCAATAAAGGCTGCTATCGGACCTGATGCGTCAGTACTTCTAATATGCAGATAATTGGTAACACCCGGAACTAATGCTGCATTAAGCGAATAGACTGATGTCCAACTACTCCCCTGGCCAATTAAAGTACCCTCAATCGACTCATCCTGACTTATGTAAAAATAAAATGTATCATTAGCCGTTATATTCGCTGAAACCGAATTAGATGAAAATGAAGAAGCTTTTATTACCTTGTCGGCCGATGAGGGAATCATCCATATATTCTCACCGTCAAAGACGCCGCCTGTAAAGGCGTTCACACCTTTGCTGAAACCTGAGGGCCAATTATTATATTTAGTTTCCTCGCCCGTATTTTTATTTATCTTTACTATACTATCGGCATTGAGCGGGATCATCCATATATTTTCCCCGTCAAAAACACCGCCTGTAAAGGCATATTCAACATTGCTGAATTCAGACGGCCTTCGATGATGCCAGACCATAGTCCCTATATCTTTGTCAATCTTAACCACTCTATCGGCATAGTATGGGATCATCCAGATATATTGTCCGTCAAAGACACCACCGGCGAAGGCGTGTCCGCTTTTTTTAAATTCAGCAGGCCAGTTATTATATTCCGTCATCATCCCCGTGTCTTTATCAATCTTTATGACGCTATCGGCATTCGCGGGGATCATCCAGATATATTGTCCGTCAAAGACACCACCGGCGAAGGCGTACCCGCCTTTTTTAAATTTTGGCGACCAGTTCTTGCATTCTGTCATGACCCCTGTATCTTTATCGATTTTCACAACACTCTCTGCGTAAGATGGAATCATCCAGATATATTGTCCGTCAAAGACACCGCCTGCGAAGGCGTGTCCGCCTTTTTTAAATTCGGAAGGCCATTTGTTATATTCTGTCATGACCCCTGTATCTTTGTTTATTTGACAACACTATCGGCATTCGCGGGGATCATCCAGATATTCTCTCCATCGAATACACCGCTAATAAAAGCAAGCACATTTTTATAAAACCCTGAAGGCCATTGATTATAGCCGGTCATATAAATATCATTTTGCAGGGGGTTCTGCGCGATCAGTCCGCTGTAACCGAATCCATCCTGGCTATATACCGGTGGTTTTACTCTATTAATTACAACTTGATCATTGAAAGCTATCAGTTCCTTGCCGTCTAATGACTTTACATTACCGGCAGCATAACTCAGCAAAATATTCCGGCCATCGCTTATCGGTGACCCCAGTGTTATATCTATTTTCATACCATCCGACTTATTCAGGGCCACTTTTGCCACAGAGACCGGAGAGTTGTTTACATTGACAGTAAACTGCGAATTTTCATCTGACGGGTCTGCCATGACATTATCGAAAGCAACGATTACCCTATCACCCGCCGTATTTGTCGCCGCAGATAAAACAACAGGATTGCCTGTTGCCTTAACCGCTTCCAGCTTGATATTTACCTTAACCTGTTTATCATCGCCGGCGACAACTGCCGGAGGAATTAATACCTCATAAAGTTTAATCATTATGTCCGGGCTTATATTAACTGCATCCATTTCTCCTGTGAATGATGAGTCATATTTGCCCGTATCTATGTTTGTGCTGAAGACCGGCTGTTCCTGAATCACCGGAGGAGGAGCTATCTGTTCCTCTGTAATTTCTTCTGTCACGCTTATTTCTTCGGGCTCCGCACAAGACGGAACAAGGTAAACCAGCATATCCATCGTTTCGTTTGGTTCTAAATCACCCTGATAGAACTGATCCGAGTATCCCTCTTTTGATATGGTCACCTTACATGTATCAGGAACAAAAACATCATCAACGGTAAACACTCCGTCTTCGTCCGTGTATACAGGCGGTTTTCCTACAACGCTTACTAACGCGTCCCGTATTGCCTGTTTTGTTACACTGTCGAAAACCTTACCGGTAATAATACCCGTTGCTACTGTTGAGGGTTTGCTGATCTGAGGGCTTTCTGATGGAGATTTGCTGACCGGAGCCGGTTCTTGCTCGGACGTTTCATAAGCTCCTCTTCGAAGCATTGCTATAGATACTTTTTTCCTTAAATCTTTTTTACGGCCGCCCGCTTTAATGGCAACCCCGCTCTCTTTTGGCTCGCCGGTTATGGCTGTTGTGTCTACCGAAATTCTTTTTTTATCTTCTACCGCAAGATTTGATAAAAGGGCCACAGCGCCAATGTCCAAAGAAGTGCCGCCATCTATACTCACCGAAACGGCATCTGATGTGTAGTCCGTAAATGTAAACACAATCATCTGGTCGCCCGGTGGTATATCGGAAAGATCAAACTTCCCGGATATATCTGTCGTTGTTTTTATTTCAGGATCACTTTCGAGGTTTAACAGAACACCCTTAAGCGGTGCTTTCGTCAAGGAGTCGATAACTTGTCCGGTAATACCCCCGTTATTCATCACGGGTGTCTCTTTTTGTTTGCTGAGATAACGTTCCATACCGCAGTCACGCCAGTAACGGTCAGATCTGAGCTCTGTTGTCTGCCTGCTGTTTTCAAAACATAATGCCCTGAGCGCTGAAATATTGGAATCTGGATCTTTATTCCAGGAATCATGCGCTAGCTGCACAGATATCAGATAATTTCTCGCATTATCAAGAATCGCGGTATCTTTCGCGTTGTCAATAAGAGCAATGTAGACAAGAGCTGTTTCTTGCGCCGTTGACGGATTCGTTCCGAATCCGCCATCAGTGTTCTGTTTAGCTGTGAGATAATCGATTGCCTTATTGATCGAAAGGGCAAGCTGGGGTGTCTGTGAAAATTGTTTGAGTATTATTGTTACAACTGCCGTCGCGAAAACATTGCTTTCATCGCTTTCAGAAAAACCCCATCCACCGTCTGTTTTCTGAGTAGAAAGTAGATAATTAAGCGCGGTATCTACAGGAATCCGTTCGGAGGGGTCACCTTGGTTCAGATTTTTTGCACCACTATTTTTATCAAGATTATTTTTTTTAAAAATACCCACGCTTCACAACCTTATTGATAATCACACGTTGCAGAAAATATTTAAATACCCCCTTAAAGATTCACTATTGAGGAAAAACCTTTAATTCACAAGCACTTTTAAAATAATAGAGGTAAAATAAGTTGGAGAAAAAATTATTCTGTCTAATAAATATATTTATTATGAAGCATCTACAAATAGCAACTATCTCCGGCATCATGAAGAATAAGCCTCATCAATTTTTATAAACATACATTTCTATTTATAGGCAGGAGATTGTGTACTTTTTCTATCAAATGTATTACCGCCACTCTCTTAATCCCACCTTTAGCCAATTCAGAGAGTGGTTTAAATTATAATAAATTACACATAACCTGTCAAGACAATCGTTATAACAAGTTATATGTTTACCTTATATCAGTACTACAAGTATTTTTAATAATTTTTTAATTATAATTCTTTTTTGGAATCTAAAATAACCGTTACCGGACCATAATTCGTGAGGGAAACATTCATTGAAGTCTGAAAAACACCGGTTTCAACCTGGGAAATTTTTTCTCTCGCTCTCTCGACAAATAATTCAAAAAGAGTTTTTGCTGAAGTTGCCTGCATTGCATTACTGAAGGAAGGCCGCCGGCCTCTGGAACAATCGGCATAGAGAGTAAACTGAGAAACAACAAGGAGCCCTCCTTTAATATCAAGAAGGGATTCGTCAAACTTACCGTTCTCTTTCTCAAAGATACGAAGGTTAATAATTTTGTCGATCATCCAGGAAATATCAAGAGGAGTATCTTCTTTGTGGACACCAAGAAAAACGAGGAATCCACGCCCTATTCTGCCGACAATTTTACCGTCAATTTCAACAGAAGCTTCTTCAACTCTATGGACTACAGCCCGCATGAAAAACCCTTTTATGGTTTGCAAACATAGAATCAAACAATGCTAAAACAAAAGCCCCGTTCAGCGGGGCTTTTGTTTTCATGCTCAGTTTCCTATTACTTTTTTCATTGATCTCTGAAAAATTATCCTACTGTTTTTCCTGCATTTCCTTTTCTCTTCTGGCGGCCTCTATGATCTTTTCCGCTATCTGGCCGGGTACTTCTTCATAGTGATCGTATTCCATTGTAAACGTACCTCTGCCGCCTGTCATTGATCTCAGGTCAGGTGCATATCTGAGCACTTCAGCCATAGGAACAGTGGCCTTGACAACCTGATTACTGCCCCTGCTCTCGACACCCATGATCTTGCCCCTCCGGGAGTTCATATCTCCCATAATATCCCCCATGTATTCATCAGGGACAATGACTTCCATTTTCATAATAGGTTCGAGAAGCACCGGTTTACACTGCTCAAGGCCTTTCTTGAACCCCATCGAAGCGGCAATCTTGAATGCCATTTCAGATGAGTCTACGTCATGATAAGAACCATCATAGAGAGCCACTCTGAAATCAACAACGGGAAAACCTGCAAGCATACCCTGGTTCATGGCCTCCACTATACCTTTCTCGACAGCAGGTATATATTGCCTCGGCACCGATCCACCGACAACCTTATCCACAAATTCAAATCCGGCGCCTCTCGGCAACGGGCCCATCTCAAGCCAGGTATCGCCATACTGGCCTTTGCCGCCCGATTGCTTCTTGTACTTTCCCTGGACCTTACAGGTTCCCTTGATTGTTTCTTTATAAGGTACCTTGGGCTCCTTGAGATCAACTTCAACACCGAATTTTCTCTTCATCTTTTGGACAATGACTTCAATATGTACCTGGCCCATACCGGAAAGAAGAAATTCTTTTGTCTGTTCATCTCGGGAATACTTAATAGTCTGATCTTCTTCGATGAGTCTTGCGAGGGATGTATTGAGCTTATCTTCGTCTCCCTTTGCCTTTGGCTGGAGAGAAAAAGATATTACAGGAGAAGAAAGCTTAACGCTTTCATATCTGATAGGTGATTTCTCATCACAAAGGGTATCTCCCGTGCCTGCTTCTTTCAGCTTCGCGACAACAGCGATATCGCCAGCGCCGGCGAAACCGGCCGGTTTTTGCTTCTTGCCAACAAGATAAAATATCTGCCCTATTCGTTCTTTCTCATCTTTTGTAACATTTAAAACTGTCATATCAGGATGTATCTCACCTGAATAGACCCTGAAGAGTGTCAGTTTGCCCGCAAAGGGGTCGGTAAATGTTTTAAAAATAAAGGCACTGAAAGGCTTGTCTGCCGACATTTCTCTTGTCATTTTTTCGCCTGTTTTTACATTGATGCCTTCCACTTCCTTTTTATATGTTGGCGGCGGGAAAAATTTTACTATATTATCAAGGAGATTGCTGATTCCCATATTCAACACCGCTGAGCCGCACAGCACAGGTGCGATTTTACGNATTGCCTTATCGGTAAAGTTTTTCTTCAGGTCTTCAATCGTCCTTGTAAAATCGGCCCTCTCACGGTCAATTTTATTCACAAAAATCGCCACGGGAACAGAGAACTCATTGGCATACTCCCATACTTTTTCTGTCTGGACCTTCACTCCTGAAACAGCGCTTGCCACGATAACAGCGCCATCAACAACCCTCATGCATAATTTCGCGTCAGATATGAAATTATCATCACCGGGTGTGTCGAGAAAATTGATCTTGTTCTTTCCCCATTCAAAACACGCAAAGGACGAAGAAATAGTTATTTTTCTTTCTATCTCTTCGGGTTCGTAGTCCATAAGTGACGTACCGTCATTGACGTTTCCAAGCCTGGTATTTTCTCCGGCAAGAAAAAGCATCGCATCAACAATTGACGTTTTGCCTTCACCCCCGTGGGAAAATATACCTACATTTCGTATTGTGTCAGGCTCGTACTTTTTCATGTAATCTCCTTCTTTTGAGGTATTAGAAATCCAAAGAAATCCAGTGAATTTAACATTACTTATCGATAAAAATCAAGACTTAAAAAGGCGGAAAAGTTCATCCACCATCTGTTACCTTTCATCTCACAATCTTTGTGTCTGTCGGTATTCATTTCTGTTCTCCTTAATCCCATGTAATTATTGACTCCAACATGTTTTTATGTTTAAGTAATACTTCAAAATTTGATTGAGGTGAAAGAAATATGAAGAGGACATACCAACCTCACAATAAAAGCAGAAAGAGAACACACGGATTTCTTGTGAGGATGAGAACTGCTTCAGGCAGAGACGTAATACGAAGACGACGGGCAAAAGGGAGAAAAAGCCTTACCGTATAGGCCGGTTTATAGAGGGTTATTGTATAAGAAGCGTTTGGCGGTATGTAATGTATGCTTTAGCGCCTGCCACTGATTATTAATCTGATGTCTTCTTTAACTCTCACAAAACATGAAAGGCTTAAAAGGGGGGATTTTAGAAACACTCAATGGATAAAATGCTCAGAAACAAGTCATTTTTCCCTCCTCATCCATAAAAACAAATACGAATCGAAGCGGATTGCCGTTACAATTCGTAAACAGGTTGGAAACGCAGTGTTAAGAAACAGAATGAGAAGACTGATAAAAGAATCTTTCCGGCTGAATAAAGACCTCTTTATCGACGGGTATGATAATCTGATCAGGGTTAAACAGGTACCGTTCGAAAAACTGAATCTAAAAGAGATACGTGACGAATTATTTAATCTGCTAAGGACACGGAAGATGCCTGCGAGTATCAGGTAATGAAAAAAGTAATTATTTATTGCATACAATTATACAGGGTAACAATCTCACCATATATTCCAACCGAATGCAGGTACTATCCAACCTGCTCCTGCTATATGGCGGAAGCTGTTGAAAAAAAAGGCATCTGGAAAGGTATCCTCTTAGGCTTGACAAGGATCTTAAAATGCAATCCTCTGTTTCCTGGCGGATACGATCCGGTGAAATAACGGAGGTACAATTTCATGGACAAACGCACTATAATGGCATTCGGGTTGATACTTGTTCTGCTCGTCGTTTTCAACATGTATTTTACACCCAAGACACCTCAACAGACACCGGATAAGACTCAACCTCAAACTGAAACGAAAAGCCAACCGAAAACAGAAACGCCATCGAAACCGGTTGCTGCCGAGACGAAAGAACCGGTAAAAGGAGGCGGTATTGCACAGAAAGAAACCGTACCTGCTAAAGCCGAGATAAAGGCTACAAAACACTTCGTTGTCGAGACCCCTTATATGAAAGTAACCATGAGCGACTTAGGCGGTGCTATTTCAAGCGTTGAATTAAAAAAATACAAAGCAACTGTAAAGGGAGATAAAAATAAAGAAATTATTGAGGATGTCAAACCTTACACATATACGCCACAGATTACAAAAAATGGAACTGCTGAAGACAGCACATTCTTCAAGCCTGACAGGGAATCTCTGGTTGTAAATGACAAACCAGAAGCACTTACTATGACAGGAACTCTTTCAAATGGTTCTAAAGTTAAAAAAACATATATATTTAGTCATAATAATTATACAATTGACATGAAGATTGAAACTGAACAATCTGATTTAAAAGATATTTATTATGATTTCACCTTAGTATCAGATAAAAGAGAATCTTCATACATATTCAAGGGTCCCTTTGTATATGATAAAAAATTACAGCAAATAGACAAGATTAAAGAACCGATGAATTTCAACAAGAACTATACTTATGCAGGATTTGATAATGGATTCTTTACTTTTATTTGGTTGCCTGAAAGCGACTCAAAACCGGCCCTAACAGTGCTAAAGACAGAAAAAAATATCCCCGTTTTACGATGCTTTTCCGATAAAGGCTCTCTTACGGGGAAGCTCTATTTCGGCCCTAAGGAATCAAAGACATTGCAAAGTCTCAACGTAAAGGCTGAAAAGATAATTGATTTCGGATGGTTTGATATCATTGCTAAACCGCTTATTCTTGGCCTCAAGTTTTCAAACCGTTTTACCCACAATTACGGCATCGATATTATCCTTCTTGCAATCCTCATTCAGCTCATATTCCACCCGTTGAACGTTAAGAGCTATAAAAGCATGAAAAAAATGCAGGAATTACAACCACTGATCAAAAAACTGAAAGAAAAATATCCTAACGATAAACAGAAAATGAATCAGGAAATGATGCAGATTTACAAGACAAAGGGCATTAACCCTATGGGCGGCTGTTTGCCTATGATTATTCAACTGCCCGTTTTTATCGCGCTTTACAAGGGTCTTTCCGGCGCCATCGAGCTTCGCCACGCCCCTTTTATGCTCTGGATAAATGACCTGTCCGCGGCTGAGGACCTGTTTTCCTTCACAGCAATGGGCTACACACTCCCCATAAGGGTTCTTCCCTTGGTTATGGGTATTACTCAATTTATCCAGCAAAAAATGACACCTACAGCAGCGGCTGATCCTATGCAGGAAAAGATGATGCTCTTTATGCCCATAATATTTCTCTTCATCATGTGGGGATTTCCGTCAGGACTGGTACTTTACTGGTTGACGAATAACGTATTTTCCATAGGACGGCAATATTACCTTAACAGACAGGCGAAGAAGTAAGGAGGATAGATGGATTTTTTGGAAGTTGAAGCTAAAACATATGAAGAAGCCATAAAGAAGGCATCACTTGAACTTGGTACAGATGAAAAAAACCTCGATATTGAAGTAAAAGAAGTCGATACCAAGGGCATTCTCGGTCTCCTTGGAACAAAAAAAGTCAGAATTACCGCGCGCATAAAGGAAATCAATTCACCGGAAGAATTTGGAATAATATTCCTCAATGACATCGGCGAGTGTATCGGCCTTTCATTCAACGTAAAAGTCTCCCAGATTAATGAAAAACTCGACAGAATTGTTTTTCTCATTCAATGCAACGATGGGGACATCCTCATCGGAAAAGACGGTGAAATTCTTGAAGCATTGCAGCATATATTGCGTCTTGCCATGGCTAAAAAATTTAAGGAAAATCTAAAAATACTTTTAGATATAAATGGTTATAGAGAAAAAAGAAAAAATACATTAACTATTATGGCTAAACGATTAGCAGATAAAGCTAAAAGGACTGGAAGAAAGCATAAAACTGACCCTCTGAACCCCTATGAGAGAAGAATTATCCACACCCTATTCAAGCATAATCGTAACATTACGACAAAGAGTGAAGGCGAGGGACATACTAAGAAAGTGATTATTACCCCCGTGACTGGTGGCGGCAATAGCGGCAAGCGTGGAGTTCATGGAAGACGCTGATACCATCTGCGCGATTTCTACCCCTGCCGGTGAGGGGGGTATCGGCATTGTACGGGTAAGCGGAAAAAAAGCTCATCCCATAGTCCAGAGCATTTTCAAACCTAAAAATAAAAAAGAAAACTTCAGACCCCTGCCCCGCACACTCTACCTGGGCTACATTTTCAATCCAAATGATAACCGTGGAATAGACGAAGTATTTGCTGTATTCATGAATGCTCCACATACGTACACCTGTGAAGACATTGCCGAGATACATACGCACGGCGGATACGCAGCCCAGAAAAATGTTCTATCGATCATCCTCGATTGCGGCGCAAGACTCGCGGAACCGGGAGAGTTTACCAGAAGGGCCTTCTTAAATGGACGTATCGATCTCATGCAGGCAGAGTCTGTCCTTGACATCATCCACAGTGAAACAGACGAAGAACTCCGCTATGCCCTTAAATATCTTCAAGGTGGTCTCTCAAAAAAAATACAGGAATTTCAGGAAAAATTAAGAGATGCCCTTGTGGGTGTAGAGGCCCTGATTGATTTCCCCGAAGAAGACATTGACATTCATTCTGATGAGGTCCTTGTCCCTCTTCAAAAGGTCAAAAGTAATATTAAAAAACTTGTCGATTCCTACTATGAAGGCCGTGGTATAAGGCAGGGCTTTGAAGTGCTCATCACCGGCAGGACAAATGTGGGCAAATCAAGTCTCCTGAACGCGCTCCTCCTGAAAGAGAGGGCCATAGTGACAACTATTCCCGGCACTACACGGGACCTCATAGAAGATATGATCTATCTAAAGGGCCTTAAGGTAAAAATAATCGATACAGCGGGCATCAGAGAACCTGGCAATGTCGTCGAGGAAGAAGGTATTAAACGGGTAAAAGAGAAAATATCAGAAGCTGATCTTATTCTCTGGCTTCTAGACGGCTCACAGCCATACTCAAAGGATGATGAAGAAGTTCGTCATACTATTGGACGGAGAAATTATCTGACTGTCATCAATAAAATCGATCTCCCCCAATTGTTTGAAAGAGACTCAATCCCTGCAAAAAGCCCTGAATGGATAGAAATATCGGCATTGAAGGATCAGGGCCTTGACCTCTTGAAAGAACGGATATATAGCCGGTTATCAGGCAGGGGTAGGAAAAATAATGCCCTTCTTGTCACAAATAAAAGACACAGGGACGCCCTCGTAAGGGTAGTGAGTAATATAGAACAGGCGCTTCTCTTGAAAGAGAAAGGCGAGCCAATGGAATTCATCGCTTTCGAACTTCACGAAGGGCTCAATCATCTGGCTGAACTAAGCGGCGAGACATGCAGCGAGGAGATATTGAATGATATATTCAGCCGATTCTGCATCGGCAAGTAGCCCAATCCTAATTGAAGCCACCTATCAGTGTCTTCCAGGATAAGTATAAAGAACAATTACATGCCTGTCATTCAATAATAAAGCTTCCTCGTCGTCGCAAATTCTCACATACTTCAATTTAGGCTCCGGTTTTCTCCTCCTCGTCATCCTCATTCTATTTTTGAATTGGTATGAAATTCATGAATACACTAATCAAGCATTGGGTATATCAGAAAGAACTGCGGATTACAGGTTGAAATAGGTCATAATAACAAAATCAGCCAGGGGCCTAT
>JAEAME010000575.1_pt1 | contig 35831 bp, 30 predicted proteins | sample 8958731 | NCBI WGS metagenome assembly JAEAME01 (sample SAMN16933194, study PRJNA681113) | bioreactor sludge metagenome | isolation source: anerobic bioreactor sludge (Control) | place: India:Bengaluru | collected 2018-10-24
CTGGATCCCGGGTTTGCTGCAAAAATGAAAGTCAAAGCATTGCCGGCTTATGAGTTTGCAGAAGAAAAACCGGGCAATACACAGACGTGTTGTGTGGTATCCCCGTATTTTTACGAAGAAGACAATTACGTGGATGATGTTCAGCTGGCTGCCGCCGTTTTCCATCACCTGGGAGAAGGGGAGGAATGGCTGCAAAAAGCCGATTACTGGGGGCAGCTGGAAGAAGTGACCCCGTGGATGGAACTGGGGCGGGCCCGTCATTACCAATTTTATCCTTTCGTGAATTTGGGGCATTATTACCTGGCTTCTTCGGATACACCCATGGCGGAAAAATATACGGAATACATGCGCCTGGGGCTGGAGCATATCAGACAACGAAGTGCTGATTGTGCTTTTATGAACGGGATCCCTTATATGTGGTGTTCCAACAATTTGCTTGCGGCCGCAATAACCCAGGCGGACCTTTATTACAAGATTACCGGAGACTGTACATACAAAGAGATGGAAGCTGCGCTGCGCGACTGGCTTTTTGGATGCAATCCATGGGGAACATCCATGATCGTGGATTATCCCAAAGGCTCGGATTACCCGGAACGGCCTCACTCTTCCTATTTGGTAACTATTGGCAAAAGTACTCCGGGAGGACTTGTAGACGGCCCTTTATTGAGAGAACGACATACCGCACACGGCGAATACCTTTCCATGGCGGATGGAAAGGATCCCTATGCTCCCTTTAATAATGGTGTAGCCCTTTACCACGACGAGGTATGGGACTATGCCACTAACGAACCCACCATGGACGGGACGGCATCGCTCAGTTATTACCTGTCCCAAAGAGAGATCCGTGGTCGGAAAGAAGCAGCCCTGTTGCATGCGGAAAAAGATAAACCTGTTTTGGTACGCGATGAAAGGGGAGGAATCATAAGGATCAATCCCGGATCACGCATTATTTACCTGTCCTTTACGGCAGACGAGCGTTTTGAAGGCGGAAAGACTGTTCTGGAAGCATTGCAAAAGCACGGGATAAAAGCATCTTTCTTTTTGACCGGAAACTGTTTACGCGATCCGCAATGGAAAGATCTGGTCCGTGACATAATACGTCGGGGACATTACGTGGGCCCTCACGGAGACAGGCATCTGCTTTACGCTCCCTGGGAAGGTGATCTTGAAAAATCGCTGGTTTCGGTGGACAGTCTTCGCAGGGACATAGCTGACAATATGAAAGAACTTTCTGTTGCGGGTGTGGATTTGTCTGATGTTCGTTGGTTTATGCCTTCTTATGAGCATTTCAATACGGAAACGGTGCGTGTAGCAGCTTCCATGGGACTGGAATTGCTCCACCTGACTCCCGGCATTCTGACACGTGCTGACTATACTACACCGGATATGCCATCTTACAAAAGTACCCGTGATTTGTTGAACCAACTTTATGATTTTGAAAAAGAGCACGGGTTGCAGGGAGCTGTTTTACTGGTCCATCCCGGGACGGAACCTTTAAGGACCGATAAACTGTACGACAGCCTGGACGGTATGATAAGACGCCTGGAGAGGAAAGGCTACGTTTTTGAACGCCTCCCCTGACACTGACAAACGCGCTTTTTTATATATCTTTGCCGCGTCAAAAAACGATCCGGCTTATGTACAAAATTCTCAAAAAAAGAATCCTGGCACCCGATATCTGTCTGATGGAAGTGTCAGCACCCCGTGTGGCATCCAGTGCCCAACCGGGACAATTCATAATAGTCCGTGTTGGTGAAAAAGGGGAAAGGGTTCCTCTGACCATATGCGATTATGATCCGCTGGCAGGTTCTGTGACTATTGTTACCCAGCGCGTTGGAGCTTCCTCCCGGAAGATTTATGCCCTGGAAGAAGGAGCGTCTTTTTCCGATTTTGTGGGTCCTTTGGGATTGCCTTCCGAGTTTATCCATGAAGATGAAGAGAGCCTGCACAGTAAAAAATATTTGTTTGTAGCCGGAGGCCTGGGAACGGCTCCCGTATACCCGCAGGTAAAGTATTTACACCAAAAAGGGGCGCACGTGGAAGTGATCATAGGGGCCAAAACAAAGGACCTGGTGATTATGGAAGAAGAAATGAAACAGGTTGCGGAAAAGGTGTATGTCTGTACGGATGACGGTTCCTATGGTTTTAAAGGTCTGGTTACCGCAAAGCTGAAAGAATTGATGGACAGCGGAAACAAGTATGATCAGGCTGTGGCCATAGGGCCCATGATCATGATGAAATTCGTGACATTGACGGCAAAAGAATACAACCTTCCTTTGATAGTCAGTTTGAACACGCTGATGGTTGACGGTACGGGCATGTGCGGGGCTTGCCGCGTTACGGTGGACGGAAAAACGAAATTTGCCTGTGTGGACGGACCTGAATTTGATGCGTACCAGGTTGATTTTGACGAAGCCATGAGAAGACAAACCATGTATAAACCACAAGAGGCGGAAGCGGACCATAAATGTAAAATCGGATTGAAGAATGGATAAAAAGATAAGAGTTCCGGTTCGGGAACAGGATCCTATAGTAAGAAGCCGCAATTTTGAAGAGGTAAGTTACGGATACAACCCCGATGAAGCATTGCTGGAAGCCTCACGATGCATCCAGTGCAAGAATCCCCGTTGCGTGGCTGCCTGCCCCGTTACCATTCAGATACCGCAATTTATTAAAGCCATTCTGAACGAAGATATGCCCGCAGCAACATCCATCATTGGGAAAGATTCCTCTCTGCCGGCTGTGTGCGGGCGGGTGTGCCCGCAGGAATCCCAATGCGAAGGAGCCTGTATCATGGGCATCAAGCACGAACCCATAGCCATAGGGAAACTGGAGCGCTATGTGGCCGACTGGGCACGAAAGAACAAATACACACCGGAGGAGGAAATTAAACCCAACGGCAAAAAAGTAGCCGTAATCGGGTCCGGGCCGGCCGGACTGGCTTGTGCCACGGATCTGGCCAAAGCAGGTTGTGATGTTACCGTTTTTGAAGCCTTGCACAAACCCGGAGGCGTTTTGGTATACGGGATCCCGGAATTCCGTCTGCCTAAGGAAGAAGTGGTGGATTACGAAATAGACCAGGTCCGTAAACTCGGTGTAAAGATCGAGTGCAATGTGGTGGTGGGACGCACCGTTACAATCGATCAGCTGATGGACAACGAAGGGTTTCATGCCGTTTTTGTGGGATCGGGCGCCGGACTTCCCAAATTTATGGGCATTCCGGGCGAGAACCTGAACGGGGTCGTCTCGGCAAATGAATTCCTGACGCGCAGCAACCTGATGGGGGCCTATGCTCCCGATTCGGACACACCCATTTACGTGGGCCGGCGCGTGGCGGTTGTCGGAGGAGGGAATGTGGCCATGGATGCCGCACGAACGGCGTTGCGACTGGGAGCGGAAGTGACGATCGTTTACAGGCGGACCCGGAAGGAAATGCCTGCCCGCGTGGAAGAAGTGCATCATGCAGAGGAAGAAGGAGTGGCCTTTCAGATGCTAACCAATCCCGTTGCCGTGCTGGGAAATGAAAAGGGATGGGTGACCGGGCTTAAATGCATCCGCATGGAACTGGGAGAACCCGATGAAAGCGGACGTCGCCGGCCCGTGGAACTACCCGGGTCCGGGTTTGACGTTCCGTGCGATGTAGCTATCATTGCGTTGGGAACATCTTCCAATCCCCTGATTGCCAAGACTACACCCGGTCTGGAGATTAACCGTCACAACGGAATCGTTGCCAATGACAAAGGTGTCACATCCCGCCCGGGAGTATTTGCGGGAGGAGACGTCGTTACCGGGGCAGCAACCGTGATTCTGGCCATGGGAGCGGGTCGTGAAGCGGCAAAATCAATTCTGGAATACCTGGGAGTATAACTTCCTGACGGATATCCCTGGAAGAAGATCCTATGCGGAAGGTGTATTCCCCGGGATCCACTACCCATCCTGTTTCCGGTATAAAAGAAGCCAGGCTTTCCAGGGGTATGACCACTGTGATTGCCTGAGATTCTCCGGGTTCCAGGAGCGAAGTCGCAACAAATCCTTTAAGTTCCTGCACCGGCTTGTCTACTTCACTATCCGGTGCAGACACGTATACCTGTACCACTTCCCTTCCTGCTTTTTCCCCGGTGTTGGTTATTTGACAGGACACTACTACTGTTTCGTGTTCCAGGCGGGCCAGGGCCTTTGTATACCGGAAATCCGTATAGGAGAGCCCGTATCCGAATGGGTAGGCAACGTTTTTCCCGTTTTTGTCAAAATCCCGGTATCCCACGTAGATTCCTTCTTCGTATGAAGTGAAATCTATATTGGGCCTGTCCGTTTCCGGTTGTGTTTGTTTTTTTCCTATGAAAGACAACCAGTTCACCGGAACATCTTCCAGAGGGAAATTCCGGTGGGAAAGGCAGTCTTCCAGGTGTAGCGGGATGGTTACCGGCAACTTCCCGGAAGGATTCACTTTTCCCGAAAGGATGTCGGCAAGGGCCCTGCCTCCTTCCTGCCCCGGCATCCAGGCCAGAATAATGGCATCTGGCTTCTCTGACCAGGAGTCCGTTTCCACAATGCCTCCCACGTTCAGGACTACTACTACAGGTTTGCCTTTATCCCGGAATGCCTTGGAAACGTTTTCAATCAATTCCTTTTCCGTAGCTGTCAAGAGGTAATCTCCGTCCATTTTCCGGTCAGCGAATTCACCCGTCCGTCGTCCCAGTGTGATCAGGGCAGCCTGGTTATCTATGGCGGCACGGGCAACAGCCATGGTCCCCGGATCCATTTCTGCCGGCAATCCCTGACCCAGTATCCTTTGGGAGATGGATTTCCATTTTCTTTTGTAAGCCCGGGAAACACTGTCAATGTAGCTATTGTACCGTTCCCTGAGTAATGGATCGGGGAGGTACCCGGCTTCTTCCAGCCCTTCTGCAGGGGAAACGGTGTGAGCGGCGTACACTTCTCCGGAGCCTACACCCCCGGCCACCAACCGGTAGGAAGATACTCCAAACAAGGCGATGTTTCGGATGGTATCGCTTAAGGGAAGGGCATGCCGGTTTTCCAGAAGCACCATGCCCCGGGAAGCAGCTTTGCGAGCTACCGCTGCGTTTGTTGTTTCCGACAGAATGTCGTTTTGGGGCAGTTTTCTGAAAGATGGGGAATCCACCACCAGGTTCAGGATGCGTTTCACAGAAATATCGAGTGATGTTTCATCCAATTTCATTGTTTTCACGGCTTCTGTTATGGCGCGTCGCTGCCAGCGTCTTCCGGGTTCCAGCAGGTCGTTGCCTGCGCGTATCTGGGCGGGAGCATCCTGTCCTCCAAACCAGTCGGTCATCACCAATCCTTTGAATTTCCATTGGTAACGTAAAATGTTCTTTAACAGGTTTTTATCTTCAGATGTGTAGGGGCCGTTTATCCGGTTGTAGGAAGTCATGATGGTCTTGGGTGAAGACTCCATCACCGCGATCTCAAAACCCCTGTAATAAATTTCCCGCAACGTTCTCTCGTCTGCAATCACGTTGTTGTTGTCCCGGTTGGTCTCCTGGTTGTTGGCGGCAAAATGTTTCAGGCAGGCAGCCACTCCGGTTGCCTGGATGCCCAGTACCATTGCCGAGGCCATTTTCCCGCTCAGCAGGGGGTCTTCCGAGTAGTATTCAAAGTTCCTTCCGCAAAGGGGATGCCGGTGAATGTTCATGGCCGGTCCCAGGATCACATCCGCTCCGTGGACCAAAGCCTCGGCCCCCATAGCCTTTCCCACCGCTGTAACCAGTGATGTATCCCAGGTGGAGGCCAGCAGGGAGGCTGACGGGAACCAGGTGGTTTCCGAGGATTTCAAACGGAGGCCGGCAGGTCCGTCGGACAGTTCCAATGAAGGGATTCCCAGGCGCGGGATTGAACGGGTAATACCTGCTGCTCCTATGGAAGATCCGGTCATCCCGCCTCCCACAACCAGAGACACTTTCTCTTTAAGTGTCATGGCTTCAATGACCTGATCCAGATTGTTTTTCTGTAATTTCACGGCATCGTACTGGCCGTTGGCCTTTGGGGAGCATCCTCCCAGGAAAAGGCCGGTAAGGATTAATATGGCTATCTGTTTCATAACCATAAATATGGGGCATTTTTTTTATAGTACACAGTTTTGATGTATTTTTGCATAGACCAACCAATAGCATTATGGCACAAAAACCATCCATACCAAAAGGGACGCGTGATTTCAACCCGGTAGAAGCTTCCCGCAGAAATTACATATTTGATACCATACGCAGCGTTTTCAAAGAATTCGGTTATGCTCCCATTGAAACCCCGGCTATGGAAAATTTATCCACCTTGCTGGGTAAATACGGGGAGGAGGGAGATCGGCTGCTGTTCAAGATACTCAATTCCGGGGACAGCTTTGTCCCTTTGGCAGGAAAAGTTCCTGCAGATGCGACCGATGTAGATTCCAATGCCTTGTCACTGAAGGTCTGTGAAAAAGGATTGCGCTATGATTTGACGGTTCCGTTTGCCCGTTTTGTGGTACAACATCAGAATGAATTGACTTTTCCTTTCAAGCGTTACCAGATACAACCCGTATGGCGTGCCGACAGACCCCAGAAAGGTCGTTACAGGGAATTTTACCAATGCGATGCGGATGTGATAGGATCGGATTCCCAATACAACGAATTTGAGATGGTGCAGCTGGTGGATTCTGTATTCAGCCGCTTTGACATACGTGTACTGTTGAAGATCAACAACCGCAAGGTGCTGGCCGGAATCGCAGAAGTGATGGGATACCCGGACAGGCTGATTGATATTACCGTTGCCATAGATAAATTTGAAAAGACCGGGCTGGAAGGAGTAAAAGAAGAACTTCTGGCCAAGGGTATCTCTTCCCGGGGTTTGTCTCAGCTGGAACCCTTGCTTCTTTTCAAAGGGATCAATACTTCCAAAATCGCTTTTCTGAGCAGGTTGTTCGAGGATGCCGGATCGGAGATCGGCCTGAAAGGAGTGGAAGAGCTAAAATGGCTGTTTTCTATGATAGAAAGTGTAGGTGTGGGTTTGTCCGTGGAACTGGATCTTAGCCTGGCCAGGGGTTTGAATTATTATACGGGAGCCATTTTTGAAGTGAAAGCTAAGGATTATGCCATTGGCAGTATATGCGGGGGCGGCAGGTACGATGATCTGACAGGGATATTCGGCTTGAAAAACATGTCCGGTGTGGGCATATCTTTTGGTGCTGACAGGATATACGACGTTTTACTGGCACTCGGCAAATTCCCTGAAACCGTAATGGATGCTCCCGGCATTGTCTTTTTCAATATGGGTAAGGAAGAAGCCGTTCAGGCGTTGCGTTACATCAACAAATTACGCGGTACAGGTATTTCCTGTGAATTGTATCCGGATGAGATTAAACTCAAAAAGCAGTTTGATTATGCCACACGCAGAGGCGTTCAACGGATAGCGATCATTGGCAGCCAGGAATTGAAAGAGGGTCTTGTAACGGTAAAAGACATTGTTTCGGGAGAGCAGCAAACGCTTGAACGTCAGGCTTTTTTGAAAATGTTTGGAGTTTCGCTATAAAACCCTTATCTTTGTATTTCTATACCGCGGAGTGGAGCAGTTGGTAGCTCGTTGGGCTCATAACCCAAAGGTCGGAGGTTCGAGTCCTCCCTCCGCTACAAAGGTAACAAAGCCAGTCATTTGACTGGCTTTGTTTGTTGGTCAAATATTTGTCGCTTTAGGCGATGCTATGGGAGCCACCCTTAGGTATGGCATTGAGGACAAGTCGCAACATTCTTCATCAACATTGTCGGATCATTCATATTAGGATTTTTCACAACTGCTTCAAGAAGGTCGATATGGTGCCGCTGCCATTTATATTCCTTTGATGCGGGAAACAAGTTGGGGTAATCTGAATAATCAAAACTATCGCCTGAACGAGATATTTGGAAGTTGTATTGCAAGTGGTTATATTTGCAATATATAATAATGCGTTTGATATTACTATGAATACATCAGCAATTACTTCAAACAAGACGACAACATCTTTCAGGCTTGATTCTCAATTGCTTGAAAGATTGAGAATGTTGGCAAAGAAAAGCAATAGAAGTCTTAACAATTACGTTGAGACAGTTCTTTTTGATGTTGTGTACCACGAGCCAAATGATGAAACCATTGAGGCGATTAAGGAAGTTCAGAGTGGCAGGAAACTTGACGCTTTTGACAGGGACGAGTTGGAGAAGATGATTTCATCGTTGTAGAGTTATGTACATCATTGAACAGAGCAGTAAGTTCAAAAAGGATCTGAAGAGGTACGCACACGACAAAGAGAAGCTGATTGCTCTCAATGAGGTCATCAAGTACCTGGAGAAAGACGGAGTTGTTCCGGCTGATCAGTTCCCAAGGTACTTCAGTGCAAAATATCCGCTTCCGGCTCCGTCTTCTTTGAACTGGACTTTTTCTCCAACCCGGATCGCACCGGAGGGCATAGTCCCGACCCAATCTTTGCCATACATGTTGTGTATTCGGATAACATTGCCGGAATCGGTGTATTGAAACGTCTCTGTATCTGTACTTGAATAAAGGTATTCTTTAGAAAGCACAAAAGTACCGTCGCTGTAAAAATCTGCGTACTGCCAGATCTGTAGGCCGATAGGTACTGATGAGGGTTGCTCCAATATAAGCTCCCAGCTAAAGGAATCGGAACCCTCTGGTTTGTCAGGAAGTACATCGCAAGATGGTACAGTCAGGAAAATAATTGTCAATGTGACGAGCAGGTAAAAATTTCTCATGATAGGGGGGGGTTAAAAATATTTAGTTAACAAAATTCAGTTTATCTGCAACAAGTTCAGTAATGGTCCCGATGTCTCCGGAATAACGTGAGGTATCACCTCCGGCAAGCACAAATGTCTTGAGCTGCATAATTTCGTTTTGAGACAAATTTGGGGCATAATGGTAAGCGATGGTAGCACCAAGGACGTAACAAAAGCAAATGGCTCCATTCCAACTATATAGTCCTGACTCAACAAAACCTTCGTTTTTCTCCCACATGGCATGTATCATATCTGCGATCTCATCATTTGTAAACCTTCCTGCATCTACGGCAGTGGCAAGAACCAGTTCTATAGCTGAAATATCCATAAAAGAATTGGCCCGGGTGTAATCTGCAGACCACCCTTCATGTTTGCCATCCATTTTTACTTTCTGTCCCATATAAATTTTCAGCAATTCCTGCGGGCCTGAAGGTCTTCTCTGTATCTGGGTATACCCGTTGAAATTATTCATAATATAAAAGATCCCGTCGATGGCTGTGGTAGAAAAACCAACATATGCCAGATAATTAGTATTAAACGGATAAACTGTACATGTTCTGGCAAGATTTTGTGTTGACATGCTTGAAAGAAGTTCTTGAGGAACCATAAGCGCTTCCAGCATAACTGCAGTAGAAGTAAGTGTCTTCCAATATTCACGGTCCGCATATTTTTCAAAGGTGAACATTTCTCCTTTCAACTTATTTTCATCAATACTATTATCTGTTTCCCACAAGCTTGAAGTATAGTATTCTTCGAATATTCTTTTTTGTTCAGGTTCGTTTTTTTCACAGGCACAGACAATGCCCATTATAAGTACAAAGGGAATAATTTTTTTCATCTTCCAAATTTAAACCGTAACCGCATACCGGGCATTGCCGGTCTGTTAGTTTCCAAGATATTTTAAATGAAAATACCCATTGCCTCCATCTTCTTTGAATTCAACTTTATTTCCAATCTGGATTTGAGTGGCAGGCATTGTGCCTACCCAATCTTTGCCATACATATTATGAATCCTTATAACATTGCCGGATTCGCTGTACTGGAACGTTTCTGTATCTGTGGGGGCAGAGGGATATTCTTTAGCAAGGACAAAGGTTCCGTCGTTGTAGAAATCGGCATAATCCCAAATTTGAAGGCCAATTGGCACAACGTTGGGTTTTTCTAATACCAGCTCCCAGCTAAAGGCATCGGAATTTTCGGTTTCTTCAGGGATTTCCTCGCATGAAACAACAGTTAGTAAAGCAACAGTGAGGGAAAGCAGGAGCAGATAATTTTTCATGATTCAATGGATTTTTTTGGTTAGACTTACACAGACAAAGATAATAAAAAAGCTTTCATGCCCGGAACGATATTTTTTTTGTATTTTTATCTGAAAATCAAGTGTTATGAAAACATATTTAAAACGCATAATTATTATAGCATCTATAGGGATCTTAACGATAACATCGGGATGTGTACGCAAAACCATGCAGAAGGAAATGGAAAGGATAGTGGCCGAAGTATTGGAGTACACTACCCGGACCATTGAACCTGAATTAAAATTGCAACGTGTCAGGTTGGATAAAATCCTGCATGAAAGTGAGAAGAAACGGATTGACCAATACCGTGTGTTAGCACAGGTGATGGCAGACAGTATTATGAATTTTCAAATGAAATTGATCCAAATGAAAGAAGATACGGTATATCATCTGAGTGACGGAGAAATTGAATATTACAACCGTTCCCAGAAGGTTATGAGGGATATCATCACAGGATGCTGGGAAATCCTGGATAATCACGAGGGCGAATTTGCGGAACTTCAAAAGGACATGTATCCAAAAATGTTGATCTGGCAAAAAGATGTGATGGATGTTGTCAGTAAGAACTTACCGAATAGTTTCAGAAACGAATTCGGCCAGGGTGGAATGAAAATTCTGGGGATGGAGCAGTTGGGTCCGAATAATATGAGTCCGGTTTTTTTGCTGCTGTATGAACCAAAAACAAATTTTCCCCTTGAAACATTAAAAGAAGCGTTGCTGCGCACCAATCTTTCAAATACAGGAAAATAATTTCAGCAGGCGACGGTTAATACGGTTGCTTCTGTTGTCAATACAAGTAGGACATTCTCCGCAAATATCCACACCCAATACACGGTGCCGGTTCATGATTTCTTTTAACACGGTTTGCAATTGAGTATAGTTCATCGTCCCCTGGTCCCAGTTGGTGGTGACTACTTCAGGGTCAAGAACATCTTTATCAATGGAGATATATACCGGTAATCCGGCGGAAGGTTTTTCAGGATACCTGCATATTCTGTATTTTTCCCGGGGCAGTTCGAATTCAGGGGAAACCCCAATAAACCAAACCTCTTTCAGGTAAGGATTTGTATCCAATACCGTACGGACCCATCCGCCACAGGAAAGCATATCATCAAACTGTGCCGGTTGCATATCCGGATGGTGATCTGCTACCACCAGGATGAAATCTTCCTGTATCCTGTCTGTCCAGAATTTCGTTATGTAATGGTGGTTTCCCGAGTCAATAAAATGAACGGCTTTTACCGGCAGATCCGCTATTCTGTTTCGGATCATTTTTGTTGCTTCACTATCACAGTAGCAATCAGAACCGTCAATATCTGTGCAATCTATAAAGTGGTATGGGGTTTTTAAATAAAAAAACTGGTTCCGGTAAACTTTCGTAAAGTCCATGATTATGACGGAAGTGTCCATTTTCTCTTACATTGACCCTGACGTGCTAATTTAACCAAATTACCCATATATTGTAATAATCTATATATTTGTTATAATCAACACCTCATTTACATGATACTTATACAGGATGAAAATTCCGTCAGACAACCTCTGAAGGCTGTATTTCCGGGTAAATATATCCAGGGGAAAAAAGCTTTGAATGAACTGAAATACCTGACTGAATCATTTGGCAACAGAGGGCTTTTGCTGGCTTCGCCGTCAGTAATCACACATGTACTGCCTAAGTATCAGTTTGAGAACGGATGGGACTGGATACACCTGGATACGTTTCAGGGAGAATGTTGCAGGGAAGAACTTGAAAGGTTGTCAACAAAGGTACATCATGATAAAACGGACGTGATCGTAGGCATGGGCGGAGGAAAGGTCATAGATACCGCAAAGATCGTTGCCGATTCTACGGGAATCCCCGTCATAATAGTACCTACCATTGCTTCCTCGGATGCCCCTTGCAGCGGGTGCGGCGTGATCTATTCAGGTGATGGTATTTTTGAAGGGGTGTATTATCTGAAGATGAACCCCCAGGCAGTGTTGGTTGATGAAAGCGTTATTGCACAGGCTCCCACACGTTTTCTTGTCTCGGGTATGGGAGATGCTCTGGCCACCTGGTTTGAGGCGCGGTCCTGCAAACGATCCGGATCCGCGAACGAATGCGGAGGTTACGCTACGCATACGGCAATGGCCATCGCACATGTATGCTACAAGACATTGTTGAAATACGGGATTCAGGCCAAAAATGACTGTGATCTTTTTGTTACATCTGAAGCACTATCGGCCGTAATTGAAGCCAACATATTAATGAGCGGACTGGGATTTGAAAGTTGCGGACTGGCCTCGGCCCATTCCATACACAACGGTCTGACAGTGCTGGAAGAAACACATACGTTCTACCACGGGGAAAAAGTGGCATTCGGGGTACTTGCAGGGTTGCATCTTACGGGAGCTCCGGTGAGCGAAAAAGAAAAAGTTTACGGTTTTTGCGAAGCGGTGGGATTACCCACTACATTTGATGATTTAAACCTGGCAGGGATCAGCAGGGAACGTCTTATGGAAGCAGCCGTCAAAACATGTCATCCGAATGAAGCTGTTCATCACGAAGTAAAATCCGTGGATCCGGAAAAAATACTCATTGCCATGAAAGCGGCAGATGCTTACGGAAGGAAAAGAAAAGCAACAGGCAATAACTAAAACAACATACATATTTATGAAAAAGATTCTGATACTGACGGGAGCTTTGTTCCTGTTCCTGCAAAGTGATGCCCAGCCATACCTGCAAAGCCGTGCTGTTGATGTAAGTAAAGATTTTGAGGATTTCAGCAATACGTACTTTTTTGCCGATTCCTTGTCCTCTTTTAACCCTTCAACGGCAAGCGGTACCATCAGCTGGAAACGTCACAGCTTGTATGCCAGGCAGGCGTTCAACACTACTACCGTGTTGCCTCAGCCGCTTGATATGCTGGATTTCCCGGAAACACAATACGAAAACAATCCCCGATTGCAGTTTAAGATCCATTTCATATCTCCCCAAACGGTTCGTTTAAGGGTATACACTTCTCCCGTCATCTTTCCGGAAGAAGAATCCCTGATGCTTTGCGGGACACTCCCCGCTGACGGATCCTGGAAATACACCTGTGAGAATGGGACTCATATATACACCGGGCAATCCGGCAGTCTTGTAATAAAGGAATATCCCTTCACTATTATGTTGTGTGATGAGAACGGTAAAGAACTTACACGTACCCGGCACTGGGCAGATAATGATTCCACCCAGATAAAGGTGTTGCCTTTTCAGTTTATAAAAAGAGCCTCTGACAACATCAGGAGCATTAATCCCGTTTTTTCCCTTCACCCGGGTGAAAAGATAGTCGGTTGCGGCGAATCTCCAACTGCTCTGAATAAAGTGGGACAAAAAGTGCATTTATTTGTGACTGATCCTCAGAGTCCCGAAAGCGATCAGATGTACAAACCCATTCCATTCTTTTTCAGCAGTCGCGGTTACGGGATGTTTATGCATACATCGGCTCCGGTTACCTGCGACTTTGGGGCTTCCCATGCAGGTGCTTCCAAATTGTTCATGGCCGATGAGACCCTGGACCTTTTCCTTTTTTGGGGCAAGCCGGCAAATATCATAGATCAGTATACCAACCTGACGGGGAAAGCCACCATGCCTCCTGTCTGGTCATTTGGAACCTGGATGAGCCGGATAACTTACTTTTCACAGGAAGAAGGGTACGAGATCGCAAGACAGCTCAGGGACAACAAGATTCCGGCAGATGTAATCCACTTTGATACGGGCTGGTTCCAGACCGACTGGCAGTGTGATTACGTTTTTGCTCCCGAGCGCTTCCCGGATGCTCAGAAGATGATCAATGACCTTTTGGCGGACGGATTCCATATTTCTTTGTGGCAATTGCCGTATTTCACGCCCAAAAACAAGTTTTTCCCGGAATTGATAGAAAAAGGTCTTTATGTGAAAAATGAAAAGGGGGGACTTCCTTACGAAGATGTGGTGCTTGATTTTTCAAATCCCCAAACGGTCAACTGGTACCAGGAAAAATTGGAAGCTCTTTTGAAAATGGGAGTGGGTGCGATCAAGGTCGATTTTGGGGAAGGCGCCCCGCTGAATGGATATTATGCCAGCGGGAAAGGCGGCCTGTATGAACACAACCTGTATCCCTTACGGTATAATAAAGCCGTTGCCGAGATAACCGCCAAAACGAAAAGTGAAACCATTATGTGGGCCCGAAGTGCGTGGGCCGGATCCCAGCGGTATCCGCTTCATTGGGGCGGGGATGCTTCCAATACCGATATCGGGATGCTGACGACCCTCAGGAGCGGATTGTCTTTGGGGCTTAGCGGTTTTTCGTTCTGGAGTCACGATATTGGAGGATTTGTGCAAAGTTGTCCCGAAGAATTGTACCGTCGCTGGCTGCCTTTCGGATTTCTGACTTCACACACCCGTGTGCACGGAGCTCCTCCCACCGAACCGTGGCATTACGGGAAAGATTTTACCGATGCCTTTCGCAGATCTGCCGAGTTGAAATATTCCCTGATGCCTTACATCCTGGAACAAGCAGAAAAATGCACAAAGTCGGGATTACCCATGTTAAGAGCCCTGCTGGTAGAATACCCCGATGACCCGGCCGTATGGCAGGTAGAAGACCAGTATTTGTTTGGTGAAGACATCCTGGTAGCCCCTCTTTTTGAAAGTGCCGGATCCCGTTTTGTTTATTTGCCGGGTGATCGCTGGGTGGATTACCAGAGCGGAAAAACATACACTAACGGATGGCACCGGATTGAAGCCGGAGAGATCCCCGCGGTGATTATGGTCAGGAAAGGAGCTGTTATCCCTCATGTACCGGTGGCACAAAGTACGGATACAATTGATTGGAAAAAAGTAAATAACATCAAATATTAAATCCTATGAAACATTTTACATTATACACCTTTTTGTTGATGGCAGTTATGGCTGCATCCTGCTCGGGTTCCCGACAGGGAAATAGCGACTCTGATAAACAACAGCTCTTTATTGGGGAAGACATTGCCGTGGCTTCCACCGCTTACGGTAAAGTAAAGGGGTATGTACTCCGGGATATCTATCATTTTATGGGCATTCCTTACGGGGCGAACACCTCGGGGAAAAACAGGTTCATGCCTCCCTGTCCCCCGGAACCCTGGGAAGACGTGCTTCCCTGCGTTTATTTCCCCACCTCGGCTCCCCAGATTATCAGGTATCCGCGCGATTCTGAATCCTATGGGGCATTTGTAGACAGGTGGAATTACGATGAAATAGGGGAAGACTGCTTACGGCTTAATGTATGGACACCCGCCCTGGATGCCCGAAAAAGACCGGTTATTGTTTGGTTGCACGGAGGAGGATTTTCCAGCGGAAATTCCATAGAACAAAACGGGTACGGCGGTGAAAACCTGGCCCGTTACGGAGATGTGGTTTTCTGCTCGGTGAATCACCGTTTGAATGCGTTCGGTTTTTCTGACCTTTCAAAAGTGGGAGGTGAAGCTTTCAAGTATTCCGGAAATGTTGGATTGCTGGATATCATTGCCGCCTTGCGCTGGGTTCATGATAATATTGAGAATTTCGGAGGTGATCCGGGCAACGTTACCATTATAGGGCAATCAGGAGGCGGGTCCAAAGTGAGTGCAATTGCCACAATGCCGCTGGCCAAAGGATTGATCCATAAAGCCGTGGCATTGAGCGGGAATTCTGTTAAAGCAGGGGATCCTGAATATTCAGCCGCCCTGGGTGAGTTCATATTGAAAGAAGCCGGACTGGAACCCTCAGAAATAGGCGTATTGCAGGAAATGCCCTGGGAAGATTACCTGGATCTGGCCAACCGGGCAGTTGCAAAGTTCAATCTGGAGCGGAAAGGGCAGGAAATAAGAGGTGGTTTTGGACCGGTTGCAGACGGGATCGTATTGCCGGAAGATACTTATTTTGATGCCAATGATCCTTCCATTCCCGATGTGCCGATGATCTATTGTACTACTTTTCATGAATGGAATCCCAACAGGGACCGTCCGGAAATGGAGGATATTTCATTGGATGAAGTTGTTGTACAGCTGCAGGATCGCTACGGGGAGGATGCTTATGAAATCGTTGCAGCTTATGCCGGACAGTTTCCCGATGCAAAACCCATTGAAATATTAGCCCTGATCAGTTCCAACAGGGCCAACGTTGTCAATGCAGCCAATACAAAATTGCAGCAAAGCGCTCCTGTCTATATGGCCTGGTTCGGATGGGAACCGCCTTTGTTTGACGGAAGGCAGCGGGCTTTCCACTGTATTGACATTTGTTTTTGGTTTTGCAATACGGATCTTATGGTAACGCACACCGGGGGAGGGAAGACCCCAAGAATACTATCCGGGAAAATGGCAGATGCATTGTTGCAGTTTATGAAGACAGGGAATCCCAACGGCGGTCCTTTACCCAAATGGCCCGAATACACCCGGGAAAACGGGGAAACTATGGTGCTGAATGTACATTCGAAAGTAATGAATGATCCGGACAGGGAAGCCCGCAAAGTACTTGAACAGGTCCTGTAAAAGTAACGGTGTTTATTCCTGCGTTAAAAGATCAAAGATTCTTTTAGTAACTGTAGATATCTCCGAACGGGGTGCCCATTCCGTGATGCTTTTGCATGCTACCATGGCATGTACCATCCGGGGATCAAAGGGCAAGTTCCCGATTACGGGGATATTTTCTTCTTCACACCAGCGGTAAATACGATCGGTCATTTCCGGATTCAGATCTGATTTATTAATAACCACGTATCTCTTTACCTGGAAACGGCCCGCCAGATCCAGGATCCGTTTCATATCATGAATTCCTGTTCCTGTAGGTTCGGTGACGACAACTACTTTGTCAGCTCCTGTAAGGGAAGCGATGGCAGCACACCCTGTGCCCGGAGGTCCGTCAATAATGATGTTAACGGCCCCGCATTCTTCTGCTGTTTTGCGGGCCTGTTCCCTGACTACACTTACCAATTTGCCTGAGTTCTCTTCTCCCGGAGCAAGACGCGCCCGGACCATTTTTCCGTACCGGTAGTTCCCTGCATACCAGAAGCTCTTATCGCCCGGAATCATATCAATTGCTTTTACGGGACAAATCCTGGAGCATAACCAGCAGCCGTCACAGGATGTTTCTACTATAGTGATCTTTCCTTTGGGATAATCCGGGTCCGGAAGACGTTCAATGGCATTAAACCGGCAATAATTCTTGCACAAACCGCATTGTGTACAAACATCATAATTGATAACCGCTTTGTGCCCGGAAATGTATTTTTCTGTTCTGTAATCATCCGGTTCAAGTATTAAATACAAATTGGCCGCGTCAACATCACAATCTGCAATTACCGTGTTTTCTTGTAAAGTAGCCAACGCCGCTGCCAGGGAAGTTTTTCCGGTTCCGCCTTTGCCGCTCAGGATGGATATTTCATTTACTTTTTGCATAATTGTTCAATGGTTTTAAGCAAATTTCCAAATGGACCGGCATAAGCTGGAACTTCATTCACAAGAAGTTGACTTTGCGAGTAGATCCGTGCAATATTTTTATCAAACGGAATTTTCATAAGAAGCGGTATTTGTTTTTCTTCCAGCCAAGCGTAGACCCGTTCATCACCCAGACCGGTCCGGTTTACCACAACCCCAAAAGGTTTGTCAAGCTGTTCAAGTGTCTCAACGGAAAGTTTAAGATCGTTCAGACCAAAAGGTGTTGGTTCCGTTACCAAAACAATAAAATCAGCAGGTACAACTGCAGCAATGAAAGGGCAAGATATACCCGGAGGCGAATCCATGAATACCAGATCCGATTCCTGTGCCTTATTGAGTGCGTCTTTAATGACCGAAACCGGCGAATAGACACCAATATCAGCACGTGCCTCTATAACCCTGCTTTTGTCTGAAATTTCTTTTACCGTTACAGTGCCCAGTTTCTTTTCAATTTCAGTGATGGCGTTGTATTTACAGGCAGCCAGGCATGCTCCGCAATCGTGACACAGATCTTCTATCAGGTAGATCTGTTTGTTTTCAGGAAGACATATAATAGCATTGTAATTACACCAATCCCGGCATTTGCCGCAGTAGACACAGGTTTCCTTGTCTATTACGGGAAGGTTTTGATTGATAACTTCCGTACTGATTGTCTTTCCGTCAATGAATTCAGTAACATTCGGTTCTTCGGCATCGCAGTCGACAAGCGTTACATTCCGTGCTTCTTTCTCTGCAACAGCAAAGAGATTGGTTGAAACAAAAGTCTTTCCGGTCCCGCCTTTTCCACTGGCAATGGCAATTTTCATTATGGTAATGGATTAATGGTCGCAGGCATTTGAGCCGATAGACAGAGATCCTTTAATCCAATCATTGACAAGTTCAACAGGATCTTCGGACCCTGCACCAACACAAACCCGGATGTTCTGATTCTTGAACAATGCAAGGGCTCTTTGTCCCATTCCGCCTGCTATGATATGACTGACTCCTTTTTCAGCCAGCCATGCCGGTAATAAACCCGGTTCGTGAGGCGGGGGAGTAACCCGTGTTTCTGATACAATGGAATCGTTGTCTACATCAATGATTGCAAATTGCTGGCAATGGCCAAAATGGGCACATAAACGTCCGTTTTTCAATGGAATAGCGATTTTTTTCATAGCTTTTTGTGTTATTGTTTTGAAACCATTTCAATAATACGATCAATGGTCATGGTGCGATCTTTGACAATGACAAGCTGGATCTTCAGGCTGTCAAAAATTGCCTTAACCTTGGCTCCGAATTCACCTGAAACCACTTTTTCAACCCCTTTGGAAGCTACCAGCTGAATGGATGCAGGGCCTGCTCCTTCCAGGGCTTCCCTGTTTGGATTGGGAATGAATTCAATAGATCCCGAGGTGGTGTCGTAAATGACAAAATAGGAACAACGTCCAAAACGGCTGTCAAGAGTTGCCTGGGGACTGTTCCCGGTTGAAGTAATTGCAATTTTCATAGTAGTTGAATTTATTATTGTTTTGTTTCGTTACCAGCATCCGATTGTTCTGTATTGGAAGACCGGCAAAGAGGACAAATGATCACCGGATCTAATCTATTCAGATGATTGAACCAACATCCGCAATCTTTACAGAAATACCATTCGCTGTTGAAATAAACGGGACCGCCCTGGAAAATAATTGGCAGACCTTCGGTGAATGATCTGGCCACTTTACGACGTGCACTTTCATAAATACGGGCAAACGTCGGTCTGGATACTCCCATTTCCATGGCAGATTCAAATTGGCTTTTCAGTTCATAATCGCTCAAACGGAGAGCTTCATACTCGTCGTAATCCAAAAGGACCGGGGAGGCTTCCTTCCCGGCTAAAGGACGAATTGGCATAAACCCTTTTATTATAGGAGGATTGGTGATTTTTCGTAATTTTTTCGGTCGTGCCATATTATAAGCATTTGTTCAATACAAAGATAATGGACATTTTCTTATCTGCAAATTTCTTCTTATATTTAGCAAAACCAATAAATTATTTGTATGGAAACAAATCAAAATGAAAAAACGTTTGCTATGCCACGCATAGGGGATCCGGCCCCGGGATTTAAAGCGGTAACGACTCAGGGACCTCTCAATTTCCCCGGAGATTTTAAAGGGAATTGGGTTATTCTGTTTAGTCACCCGGCTGATTTTACTCCGGTATGTACATCGGAATTTATGACTTTTGCCGTTATGGAGGAGCAATTTGCTGCCGTGAATTGCAAACTGGTAGGTCTTTCAATAGACGGGATTTACAGCCACATTGCCTGGCTTCGCACTATTAAAGAAAAGATCCAGTACAAAGGGATGAAAGACGTGGAAGTGAAATTTCCTTTGATAGAGGACATTACCATGGAAATTGCCAATAAATACGGCATGGTACAACCCGGAGAAAGCGAAACAAAAGCTGTCAGGGCCGTGTTTTTTATTGATCCTAAAGGAATTATCCGCACGATTATTTATTACCCGTTGAGCCTGGGCCGTAATTTTGACGAATTGTACCGGGTAGTTGTAGCACTTCAGGCGGCTGATGAATTTGGAGTGGCCATGCCGGCAGACTGGCGTCCCGGTGATGACGTAATCGTTCCGACAGCCGGTTCATGCGGTGTCGCAAAGGAAAGAATGGAGAGCAAGGACGATATTAAATGCTACGACTGGTTCTTCTGTACCAAACCGCTTCCGGAGGAAAAAGTCTGGTCAAAACTCAAAAAGAAATAAAAATTCTTTTTTACCGGGCAGTTTCGGCTTCCCGTTGTGCTTCCTCAATCATCTTCTCATTAGGCAGGATAAAGATCTCCACACGGCGGTTTTGTAACCTGCCTTCTATTGTATTATTATCGGCTATAGGTTCGTGAATTCCTTTTCCGACGGTGCTCATACGATTCCCGTCAACACCCTGAAGCAACAGGTAATCACGTACACTGCGGGCCCTTCTTTCAGATAACCCCTGGTTGTACTCAACAGTACCTGTAATATCTGTATGCCCTTCTATCTCTATATTGGTGTCGGGATTCTGGTTGAGGTTGACCGAAAAATTCTTGAGGGCAGTTTTGGCATTCTCTCCAATTGCCGTAGAATTTGTTGCAAAGAGAATACCCGATTCCAGGGTAACTTTAATAGCCTGTCCTTCATTGACCATTTCAATGGATGCGTCTTCCGGCAGAATCTCTTCAAGTTCGGCTTTTTGTTTATCCATATGACGACCAATCAAGATTCCGGCAACACCACCCACAACGGCACCAATGGCAGTTCCTACGGCAGTATTTCCGGCAGCTGCCCCGATCCCGGCTCCTGCAGCGGCACCGGCTGCCACGCCGATCCCTGCGCCTACGCCTGTTCTCCCTATAGTGCCGCAGCTGGTCAGCGTCAGGGAAGCGATAAGCATTCCCGTAATAATTGTTCTAAAAGTTTTCATGTTATTTAATAATAAATGGTTGCATTGCTTTCTGTAAAGATAACGAAAAATCCTATATTTGTAAATACGTCGTTCTGGTTTACGGGGGATCTCCTGTATTAACGGTTCGGTTTTTTTAAGAACAAAATCAGATTTCATTTATGACGGTTGTAGATTACGTGATTTTTCTTGTTTATTTCCTGACCATGTTGGGAGTCGGCTTTTATTTTTACAAAAAAAACAAGAATCTGGAGGATTATTATGTAGGTGGCCGGTCGCTCAAAAGTTGGCACATTGGGTTATCGGTAGTGGCCACCGATGTGGGAGGCGGTTTTTCCATAGGTTTGGGAGGGCTGGGTTTTGTTATGGGTGTTTCGGGTTCATGGATGCTCTTTACAGGGTTGATAGGTGCCTGGCTCAGTGCCGTAGTTTTAATACCGGTTATTGTAAAATTATCGGCCAAACATAAATTTTTCACGTTTCCTCAATTATTCAATCATTTTTATAACGGCAAGGTGGCCATGATAGCGGGAGTGATCTCTGCAATCGGGTATATTGGCTTTACCAGTTCGCAGTTGCTGGCAGGTGCCAAACTGGCCTCCGCGACTTTTGCCGAGATTGATATGACCACCGCACTGATCATAATGGGCGTTGTAGCCGTGGTCTATACCGGGATCGGTGGCTTGAAGGCTGTCATTTACACCGATACCATCCAATGGCTCATTCTGATGTGCGGTCTGGTGCTTATAGGCATTCCGATCGCTTATTTTGCCATTGGCGGAATGGATGTTATTAAGGCAACCATTGGAAAAGAGTTTTTATCCATGACAAATGTGACATGGCAACAACTTGTCAATTGGGGAGTTACCATTATTCCAATTTGGTTTGTCGGCATGACCTTATACCAAAGGATTTACGCTTCCAAAAATAAAAAGCAGGCCCAAAGAGCCTGGTTTATTGCCGGTTTATTCGAATGGCCGCTGATGGCCCTTATGGGAACAGTTCTGGGAATGTTTGCGCGTGTGGCTTTTGAAAACGGTATGTTTACTGCTGCCGGGTATCCTCCGGGAGGCGGCATTGATTCAGAGACGGCCCTTCCCGTATTGTTAAACACGGTTCTGCCGGCCGGTTTAATGGGGCTGATGCTGGCTGCTTATTTCTCAGCCATTTTATCTACTGCCGACAGTTGCCTGATGGCAGCCTCGGGAAATGTACAGACAGACATCCTGGACAAAATCTTTAAACCGGCAAAAGGAATGAAAGCGCAATTAAGGGTTTCCCAGATCATAACGCTGGCCATAGGAGCGCTTGCCCTGGTCCTGGCCCATTCCATGAGCAATGTATTGGAACTGATGCTTTATTCATATGCTTTTATGGTATCCGGTCTCTTTGTCCCGATACTGGCTGCTTTGTACACAAGAAAACGAATGCTGCAGCTGCTCTCCCGGCCATGATAGCCGGAGGGAGTACAACTATTTTACTAATACTTTTAAAAGTACCTCTTCCGTTCGGTTTGAATGAAAATATTTTTGGGATAACTGTATCGGCTGTAATTTATATTCTTATCAATATCTTTACGGGAAAATCAAAACCAATACTATCTAATCCATGAAAAACATACTCTTTGCACTTCTTGTTCTGACAGGCTGTACCGCCAAGCCTCAGGTACTGATCAACCAGTTGGGCCATTATCCCGACCGTGAAAAAATTGCCGTTACGGAAAGTACTTTTACCGGAACGTTCCGGGTAGTAGACGAACAAACCGGTGAAACGGTTTATGAAAATTCGGCGGGAGAAACGGTTGCCTCTCCCTTTTCAGGAAAAATGCTTACACAACTGGATTTTACTCCTTTGAATAAACCCGGGACATACCGCATTGTTACAGAGAATGGGGCCTCTTCGCCTGTTTTCAGCATTGATGAAAATGTATTGGCACCACTGGCAGCAAGTGCCCTGGAAGCATTTACCCTGCAACGCTCCGGGCCCGGCCATCCGGATACGTCAGTTATGATCCATGCTTCAGCCGTTTCTCCCGGAAGACCGGAAGGAACAATCATTTCTTCGCCCAAAGGATGGTATGATGCCGGGGATTACAATAAATACATAGTAAATGCCTCTTATACCACAGGTCTTGTTCTTGCCGGTTACGAACAGTATCCCGGGTATTCACTGAATGAAAAAATTCTGGAAGAAATGATGTACAACCTGGAATGGGCACTCACTATGCAGGATCCCGGGGACGGTGGGGTGTATCACAAATTGACCACTCCTTCTTTTGAAGGATTTGTCAAACCTGAAGACTGTAAACAACAGAGGTATGTAGTTCAAAAATCCGTTACGGCCACATTGGATTTTGCTGCATCTATGGCACAGGCAGCCAGGATTTACAGACAATTTCCTGATTACGCACTGATTGCTGCAGAAATGGAAAAGGCCGCAGAATATGCATACAGCTGGGCGTTGGCTAATCCCGATGCCCTGTACAATCAATTTGAAATGAACAAGCAATTTGATCCCGATGTTAACACCGGAGCATACGGAGATCGTTCCGCCCGCGACGAATTTTTCTGGGCATCCTGCGAATTGTATCTCACAACCGGGAAAGATCTTTATTATGAAAAAATGACGGAATATGCACCCGGTTCATTTACAGCTCCTACCTGGGGAAATGTGGACGGATTGGGGTATTTTGCGTTATTGACACACGAAAAGGCAACAGAAACCATGAAGCAGCATTTGATAAGTTTCTGTGACAGTATTGTTCTGAAAGCGCAAGGAGCCGCCTATGCTTCTTCTTACGGTAACTCGGAACGGGATTTCTTCTGGGGGTGCTTGTCGGAAAGTTGCCTGAGCAATGCTATTTCTCTTCTTTACGGCTACGAACTGAACGGGAACAAAGACTACAAAGAACAGGCATTTCATAATATGGACTACCTGTTGGGCAGGAATCCGCTGGGATATTGTTATGTAACAGGTATGGGAACAAGAAGTCCGGTGAACCCTCATCATCGTCTGGCAGCTACCGATGATCTTCCCGGACCGCTTCCGGGATTCCTGGTGGGAGGTCCCAATCCTGCCAAACAAGACGGATGTGTTTATCCTTCAGATTTTCCGGATGAAAGTTATGTAGATGTTGTGGAGTCTTATGCGTCCAACGAAATTGCCATAAACTGGAACGCTACGTTGTTGCATTTGGCGGTTGCTCTTGATGCACTTTCCCTCCGGCCCTGACACGCCATAACTGCCAGCTGTTCCATATATTCTGCCACAACACATAAGTGGCGGGAACGATTGATGCCATTGGATAAAGGTACATTTGTGTCATCCATACGGCTAGCAATGTATTTTTTTGTCCCAGAGCCTGGCCCCCGCCAATTCTGTCGCCGTACTTCTTACCAATCCACCTTCCTACTGAAAAAAGCAGTACACATTCCAGCAGGGAGATCAGTGTCATGATCAGGATCACAGGGATCCCGGAACGGTCCTGGTGAATTATGAACTCAATGGTCTGACCGAAAACAAGTGTCAGGGCGAAAGCCCACAGGTAAAAAGGAACATTCCGGAAGCGTACGATCCCTTTTCGGATTTTTGGAAAAAAACGCTGACAGAGCAAAGCTGCGATAAGAGGAAATATGATGATGGGAACAACCCGTTTTATGATCAGCCAGGCGGATACCAGGAATGTTATATCTGAAGTACCCCCGGCAAATGTAAAGATCAATGGAGCGGTAAGGGCAAGAACGATGTTGTTCAGGATGGTGTATGTGATCATATTGGACATCTTCGCCCCCAGTATAACGGCAATAACAGTGGAAGATACAGCTACCGGAGCCAGTATTCCCATCATGGTACCCTGTGCAATTACCTGGTTCACGGGCCGTAATAAAAAATAGAAACCCAAGGCGGTTCCTGTCTGAAAAAGGATCAGCCATATATGCATGGGTTTAACGCGAACTTCCCTGATATCCATATCGCACAAAGTCATAAACAGGATCAGAAATATGAGGTAGGGAGTAAGGAATTGCAACCGGGCGCAAAACCCGTGAAACAGGGATCCCAGCAACAGGGCTACCGGAAGAGCGTATGGTCTGAATTGATCCAGACGCAGGGCCTTAATGTTCATTATTGCTTTTTTTATCTCTTTGGCGGAACTGGATGGTAAGTTTTCTTACGATCTTGAAATTGAAGAGAAATTCCCCTGCAAAAACACGCAAAACCGTATATACGGGTATCGCGATCAACATTCCCCTCAAACCTCCTATGCCGGCTGCTGCCAGAATAACAATAAACAGTTCCAGGGGGTGCGCCTTAACGCTTTTTGCATAGATCAGGGGATGGAATACAAGCAAATCAATAATGTAGGTAACCAGGAATACAAGAAAGGTAAGCAACAGGAACGAACCTAGAAGTAAGGTTGCGGTCCCCGCATAATAATAATGCAAAAAACCCGTAAAAAGAACCCCCAAAATACCTGTCAACGGCCCGATATAGGGGATAACAAAGAGTATTCCCGATAATAATGCCATTACAAGGGAAAACCGGAACGGGATCCCGCACAGGAAAGTCCAACCAAGGGTGTTTAGAAATGTAACGGCAGTGATCTCGGCAAAGATCCCGATGAAATACCTGTTCAGCAAACTGTATGAATTGGTAAGCGCTCTGCGTGCTTTTGGTTCGTTTTTGTCATTGAACAGGCTGGCCACCATATTGGTGAACATGTTCTGTTCTTTCAGGAAAAAGAAAGTGATGAAGAAAACCACAAAGAAGCCAATGAAAAACCGGATGGTACGACTGGCAAACGAAGCGAAGAAGACTTCCACGCTATCCAGATCTATGACAGGGGATAACACCGCCTGCAACAGCCCACGAACCGTCATGGGTTCCAGTGTGTTGTGAAACAATTCATCCAGGAAAACATTCAGTTTTTCAAGCGGCACCTGCAACCTGGCTTCAAGCAGCGTAAGGTCAAGTTTTCCAATAATTCCGGCAAATTCTCCCAGTACCGGCAGGAAGATGAATATAAAAAGCAAAAAAACACCCGCCAGGCATAAAAGTGCCAGTAAGGCACTTGCCCAGTCGGGGATTTTGAATTTTCCCAGATGCAGCCTTCGTAGTCCTTTAACTACAGGTTTGCCAATAAGGGATAAAACCGCTGCAATAAGTATGTAGGTGAGGATCTCGCTGAAATACCAAAAGAGAAACCCTGCCACAGCTACTGCTATGCCAATAATTACATACCGGGAAAAGCTTTTCATTTATATTCTAAAACGACTTTCGATCACTGACCAGTCAAGGATATCCCAGAATGCTTTGATGTAATCCGGCCTTTTATTCTGATAATCCAGGTAATAGGCATGTTCCCATACATCACATGTCAGCAAAGGGATCTGTTTTTTTGCCAAAGGGCATCCTGCATTGGTTTCCTGTGTAATAGCCACTCCGCCGTCCTGATCACGGATAACCCAGGCCCATCCTGATCCAAACAATGTGGCAGCAGCTTTTGAAAAAGCTTCTACAAACTTATCATAAGTGCCGTAACTTTTCTCTATAGCCCTTAGCAATTCGTTTTCCGGACGTTTTTTGACTTCATTCATGGATTTGAATTGTTCAAAATAAAACGTGTGGTTGAAAACCTGTGCCGCGTTGTTGAAAATGGGTCCGGCAGGAGCTTTTTGAATAATCGTCTGAAGCGGGGCATCTTCGTATGGCGTACCCCCAATGAGATTATTCAGGTTGTTCACATAGGCCTGATGATGTTTCCCATAGTGGAATCCAATAGTCAAGTCGCTTATGACCGGTTTCAGATCATCCGGTGCAAATGGTAATGGAGGTAATTGATGTGTCATAATAAATCGTGTTTAGTCTCAGACAAATATACTTAAAAATTATTACTTTTGCTAAATGGAATTGATAAGATTGGGCAAAAGGAACGAAGCACAGTACAACCAGCTTGTACAGGAACAACGCGACATTTTTCTGAAGAATGCTGCCCTGGACCGTTTGCCTGAAGATCTGGACAGGATCAGACAGGCATACGAATATGCATACCAGGCTCACGCAAAACAAACACGCAAAACAGGAGAACCTTATATTTTACATCCCATAGCCGTAGCACGTATAGTTAACGAAGAAATCGGCCTGGGAACAAATCCGATTATTGCCTCCCTGCTTCACGATGTAGTAGAGGACACGCCCCATACCGTGGAAGAAGTCAGGGAGCTTTTTGGAGAAGACATTGCCTTTTTGGTGGAAGGTCTGACAAAAGAAAAGAAAGAGCAGTACGAACTTTCCATGCAGGTGGACAACATCCGAAAGATGTTGTTGACCATTCAATACGATATACGGGCATTGTTGATCAAGCTGGCAGACCGGCTGCATAACATGCGCACCCTGGCGGATATGCCCCTGAACAAACAAATGAAGATCACCGGGGAGACGGATTTTTTCTTTGCCCCGCTGGCCAACCGCCTGGGACTTTACAAAGTAAAAACGGAATTGGAAAACCTCAGTTTCAGGTTTCGTTCTCCGGAAGAATACACACGCATACAAAGGATCCTGGATGATTATGCCCAGGAAACCCTTAGTATCAGGAGCCGTTTTGTGGCACCCATTGAACAAAAACTCCGGGAAAGCGGGATTGATGCCATAATTTCCCAGGACATCCGTAGTGTCTATTCCATATGGCGCCATATGAAGCAGAAACAGGTTCCGTTCAATCGCCTGGAAAGCGTCTATGTATTTAATATCGTATTTCAGCCAATGACAGGTGATTGCGAAATTTCAGAAAAAAATCAATGCCTGAAAATTTATTCCCTGATCACAGACCTGTACCTGGAAAGAGTAGGCAGTTTCCATAATTACGTGGACAATCCCAAGGCGAACGGCTACGAAGCACTTCATTGTATGTTTATGACGGAACATGGGACGTGGGCTGAAGTTCACATTAAAAGTGCCCGGATGGAAGAAGCCTCTGTTCACGGTTGTATTGTAAAACGTCATAAGAATGTGGGCATAGGAGGAGTAGATGCCTGGGTGGAAGAATTTCGCGGGACTCTCAAGGATATGGTATACCACGACGGGTTCAACAATAAGGACGGATTTTTCCTGGAAGGCGTAAAAGCCAATTTGTACAACGACGATATCCGTGTGTTTACACCCAAAGGAGAGCAGATCCTGTTACCCAGCAACTCCACTGCCCTGGATTTTGCCTACGGGATCCATTCCGAGATCGGGAACCATTCCCAGTTTGCCCGGGTCAACGGCATGCTGTGTTCCATCAAAACGGTTCTCAAGCGGGGAGACCGCGTAGAAATCGGGACAGATTCCAATATTATGCCTCAGAAAGACTGGCTGGATGCCGTAGTCACCTATAAAGCCAAATCGTGCATAAGGAGTGCCCTGCGTAAACAAAATATATCTGTGAAACCTTCCCGGTACATATTTGCCAAATGCTGTTCTCCGTTGCCCGGAGATGAATTACTCGGCTTTGAGGCCCAGGATGGAAGCGGAAAAGTGTTTGTACACACCCGGGATTGTGAAAGAGCCATCAAATTGTCCACGGAACACGGGGAAACCATTGTTAATGTGGATATTGAAGCTGATGAAACCACATTTTACCCCGCACACCTTCATGTTTTCGGGGTGGACCGCAGGGGAGTCACCTTCGAAATTTCCCAGATTATATCCGAAGAGTGGGGTGTGAACATCAACAGCATGACCATGGCCACCCGGGACTCTTTGTTTGATAGTGACATTCACCTGGAAGTCAGATCAGCCAAGGAAATCAACAGCATCATCAAACGTTTGGAATCGGTACTGGGGGTAGAAGAGGTAAGGCGTGTCACAGTAGGCCGTCGCTGACCATTTTTCGGGCATTTTCCAGATCTTCAGGCACATCAATGCCACGGGTGCTATCCGCGACTTCAACCATCTTAATATTCATCCCGTATTCAAGGAACCTCAGGTTTTCCAGCTTCTCCGACAATTCCAGCGGACCGGGCGGCAGGGAAGCAAACCGGAGCAGGGCTTCCCGGCGGAAGGCGTAAATGCCTATATGTTTGTATACGGGAGCGTGGATTTCCTCCGGGTCGCGGGAATAAGGAATAGGAGATCTGGAGAACAGGAGGGCATACCCCCGGCGGTCCGTTACCACCTTGACAACGTTCGGATTTTCAAATTGGGACGGATCCAGGATGGGAGCCATCAGGGAAGCCACATCAATGCTTTGCGCCTCCGGTGCATTGAAAGCTTCCAGCAAAGCTTTCAGGGAACTTGCCGAGGTGAAGGGCTCGTCGCCCTGCACATTCACGATCAGCCGTGCCTCGGGAAATTCCGAGGCAGCCTCGGCAATCCTGTCGCTGCCGCAAAGATGATGGCGGTGGCTCATGAGGGCTTTTCCTCCGTGGGAGGTGATCTCCTGGAATATCTCCGGGCTGTCTGTTACTACAGCCACTTCCCGGAAAAGTCCGGTGTTTTGGACAGCCAGGAAAGTTTGCAGGATCACTGTTTTATCCCCCAGCTTTTGCATCAGTTTTCCCGGGAAACGTTGTGAGGCGTACCGGGCAGGTATCAGGGCGATCGTGTACATATCAATCAAAGGTAAAATTTTCAAAATAACTCCGGATGCTTTCCCGTAAATTTACACGGATACTGTCTATCCGGTAAGAAAGGACGGGAATTCGCTCATCGGTGAACCGGGTGCGTCCCAGGTCTATGTCGTAATCGTCGGGAGTGCCCCGGACGTCCAGTCCAAAACGGAAAGGAACGGGAGATCGCAGCATGGATATGTGGTAATGAAAGGTCCTGTCAATATTGTGGGAACCGGCAATGGCAGCCCGGTAGCGGTCCATTTGCATAATGAATGGAAATACATCAATACGGTTATCCGCCATAGTGGCTTCTACGTGAATGCTGTCAATCAGGTTGAGGGCCTTTTTGCGGAACATAAGTTTGCGCGATATATCTGAAAATGTCTGGCCGTCCAGCAGGACCAGGCCATACCCGGCTATCCTGCAGGCGCCCGTTAGGGTGGAAAATTTCAGGTTCATTTGGGCATCAAGCCCGGAAGTCACCGATATCTGAACATCTGCCAGGCCCCTGAATGAATTGATCATGGGAAACAACGTGTCCATGGACGGCAACAGACGGGTGACCTCTTCCAGCAAAACATCTTTCATCTCAATATCCAGACCTGCCTGCAGGTTGTCTTTATCCGGCGTGGCGTACAGGGCATTTATAGAGATGTCGCCGGCATTGGAAGACGCTTCCAGGCCGTCCAGTTGCAAGTACCTGTCTGCGGCACGCAACAACCCGTGCAGATTGGTCATCTGCAAATGCCGGTAATAGGCATTGGAAACGGCCATAACCACCTGCAGGTTAATATTTCCTGGAACGATCAACAACTCCCCGCTGCCGGGTCCCGGTTCTATACTGAACGCTTTTATGAGTTCGTTGGTGTCCAGTGTATCGCTCTGCAGGTCAAAATTCATATTCAGAGTGCCACGGCCCAGCAATACCCGGCGTATGTTTTCCACGTATCCGTTAAGCAGCAGATCGGAGTGTCCCGCTTTTATGCTGGTATTGGTGATCTCCATACGGTCTCCGTCCAGGACCATATTCAACGTATGCATTTGTGTATGCATAGGCAGTAACGGACTGACCACGCGGATGCCGGATGCCTGTAACGCCCCGTTGATGTCCCATTTACGTAACAAACCCCGGGTTTCGCCATCCAGATCAAAATCCAGGTCGGCATAGGAGAATTCATGTGGTGTCCTGGGGGTGCGCCTTCTGTCGGAAGATCTCCGGGAAGCACGGATCAGGGAATCCCTGCGGTGTACCCATCTTTGGTTATATGTCAATCCGGCATTCAGATTTAAATCAGACAGGCTTACCGTATGAATGCCATATACACCATGGGCACGGATCGCATCCAGACGGGCATCAATATAAGGAACCCGTTGGTCCTTATCATCCGGGCGCATGGAAAAAGCCAATAGTCCCTGATCAATGCCTATCCGGGTAGAATCGTTGATAAATACAGCCAGGTGTTTGCCAGTTAAGGTACCTTCCAGGGGCTGTACCCGGGTTGAATCCCTGGTTAACATGCCGGGCGTACTTTTTGCCGTAAGCACAGTCTGTGAGATATCGGCCAGCTCCCGTCCTTTGTAACGGATATGCAAGCTGTCGGTAGTGAGATCCGCATCCAGCGCTTTACCCGGATCTATAGCCGCCCGTATACGTGTAGCTCCGGCCCGGCAAAAAATACTGTCGGATGGGATGTCCAGACTGAATCCACTAGTTGAAATATCTGCCTTTAGCAACACATTTCCCAGTCCCGTGAAATTCAGATCGCTTATTCTGCAATCGGCCTCCAATAGTGCATTTACATCACCTTTTGCAGTGTGCCGGGGCAGATCAGTCATCAGCCAGGCCAGGCTGTCCAGTGTGAAATGAGTTTTTGCCGAGACTTTTACCGAGGGATCCCGAAATATGGAAGAAACGATCCCGTTCAGTGAAGCCTGTAATGCTGGACTGACTGCTTCCAGGACGTGAACGCTTAAAGTCCCTTCATCCTTTTTTTGCGGGTCAAAGGATGACGATATCTTTGCCAGAAAAGAAGGGAACACCAGTTTTAAAGGGACATAGGACAAGCTCCCGGGACCTGCTTCCAGGTGCGCGGAAAAAACGGGAAATTCACCGCTTCCGTAGTAATAGGCTCCGTTCAGTTGCACTTCCAGCGACAGGGGCAAATCAGGGGCCTGAATTGTACCCGGCGGCAGGATCATGTCAGGAACGGCTTCTGAAAAATCTTCAAAGAAGGTGGAATCAATCCGGCAAAGGGCTTTCAGTTCAAGACTGTCCGGGCGCAATCCCATAAACCCGTTTATATACAGGGGAACATTGCCCAGGACCGTTTCACAATCCCGGAAGTAATAATCATCAAAATTATTCTCAAGGGTGATGTACCCTTTAACCAAAAAAGGAATGCGGTCAAACAACGTGTCTTTTCCTACAATCAGTGTATTGGCATACGAATCTATGTCTGCCCGGAAGCCGGAACCTGTCAGCGGGGACCGGGCTGTCATCTCCCGGATACTTACGCGGTAGATCACCGTGTCTGCCAGGTCTTCATAAGCAAAATGAAGGGTATCGGAAGCACTTAGTTTTCCTATGGAATAAACATAACCCGCAGAGGTTGTGTCCCCGGAATTACCGGGAAAGATATCCCAGTTGGAGCAGTCATCCGTATTTGTGAAGAGACGGATTGTGGTATGTTCCATGGACAGGCTTGGGATAAGGATCTTTTTTCTTAACAATGAAAAAGGTCTTATAACGGCTTCTATTTTCTTGAATGTCAGCAGGGAATCTGCCCATTCTTTTTCGGGATCGGGAGAAGGAACAATGATCCGGCCTTCTTTTAAAGTTATGGTAACATTGGGGTAATTTTTCAGAACATTGACCGATACTTCCGACAAAGTAACGGATGCATCCAGGTATTGACCGGCATAGCGGTTGATCAGTCCGGTCAGCCGTTCAGGAGACAGGATCAGGGCCAAGGCAGTTGTCAGTATGACCGACAGCAAAACGAGTGCTCCAAGCACAATAATCAGCAGACGCCAACCCTTTTTCATAAAAGCGAAATTACATTTTTTTAATGGTATAGCGCAACATTTAACAGGTTTTACGCATCTTTGCAGTATACTTTTCCATTTTGTGCAAAATGAAAAAAATCCTTTCTATTCCCATTGTTTACTTGATTCTGACCCTGGCTTTTACAGGTTGTAAAAAAGAAGACACGGTCTATTACATCAATTCTCATCCGCAGGAACTGCATTTTGACAGCGAAGGAGGGGTGGATACGGTTGCGGTCACGTCCAATTCCGCCTGGACAGTAGATATTCCTGAAGCGTGGTGTACAACAAATCTTTCCTCTGTCTCCACATCTGTCAAGACCGTTTACCTTCGTTTTACCGTGGAAAAAAACACATCCGGGGCAGCCCGCGCACAGGACGTGGTGATCCAGTCAAAATCCAACAGCAATATAAAATCGGTGATTACCGTTTTCCAGGCTTATGGGAGCGGTCCTGACGATCCCGACCCGCCCGTGACTGCAGATACCCTCACATTGAGCACTACGGACATTGAAATTCCCTGCAGGGGCGGTAATTATGATTTTTCTCTCTTTTCAGATACTACCTGGACTTACGAAGGTAGCAATGCTTCCTGGTGCAACCTTGCCCCCGGGCAGGAAGCGGGAGGGCGGGGAGAATACCTGTTTACTTTTATTGCCGATCCCTCAAAAAGCACCCAGGCCAGGACGGCCATACTTGCATTCAAGACGGTAAACGATACCATAGCCTTTTTGCACGTCACACAACGTCCTTTGGGAATATCCGTTCCGGAAGACCTGATCGCATTCCGGGATGATGTCAACAATAAAAAAGACCTAAGGCCCTGGATGGACAGTGACAGTACCATCCATCTACTGGCTAATCTGGATATGTCTGCCATAGCTGATTGGACTCCTATTGGAGAACACACCTATTACCTGTTGTTTAATGAAAGGAACAGCAGTTTCGCAGGTGTTTTTGACGGGAATAACCATACGATCAGTAACCTTTCCATAACGGGGACCACTTACAGATCTACCGGACTATTCGGGTCGGTAATACAAGCAGAAATCAGAAACCTGATCCTGGATCAGTCCTGTTCCATAACAGTTACTCCAGGGGATTATCAATATATGGCTACCGGTGGTATATGTGGCACACTTGCCGGCGGTAAGGTAAACAATTGCCATTTTCGCGGTTCCATAAAAGTATCCGGTAACAGTACCAATGCTACTACAGGAGGTATTGCAGGGGTTATAACCACCGATCTTTCACACAATCCGGCAATCGTCAGCCATTCTTCAAACAGCGGCTCCGTTGAAGGCCTGTTCCGAACAGGCGGTATCGCAGGTGCGCAAACATCTTCTGATATCAATTACTGTGAAAACAAGGCAGGAGCGGTTATTAAAGGGAACGAATCAACCGGAGGCATATGCGGCTATTCGGGTATAGATGCCACTATCAGGAATGCTCACAACAGAGGCACCGTAGAGGGAGCCGGAGATATGATCGGGGGGATCTGCGGGGATCAATACGATGGATCCCTGATCTCAGGTTGTATAAACCAGGCAGATGCATTCATTAAAGGAACTTCATTTGTCGGGGGAATCTGCGGGTATTCCAGGGTTTCCTGTACCATAGATAATTGTGAGAACAAATCCAATATTACCGGTTCGGACAATCTGGGAGGAATATGCGGAGTACAATACCTGACCTGCATGACAAAGAATTCTACCAATTCAGGGACCATAATCTCACTGGGAGCTGAAGGCGATGAAGCTGCCTGGACCGGAGGCATTGCCGGTGGCAATATTTCTTCGGATATCCTGGATTGTGACAATGCCGGAATGATCCGGGGGGAGACTGCAGTAGGCGGGATTGCCGGGTATTTTTACGGGGACAACGCTTACCGGGTAAATGGTTGCAGTAACGCTGCCCCTGTGGAAGGATTAAACAGTGTAGGAGGTATTTGTGGTTCTGTTTCCGGTGCTTTATTAACTATCAATCAGGGTAATAACAGCGGTACGGTTACCGGGAATTCCAGTGTGGGAGGTATAGCCGGAACGCTTACCGATAATGCATCTGTGGAAGGGTGCGTGAACGGGGCAGAGGCCGCAATCAATGCCGCCGAGGGTTCTGCCGCCGGTATAGCGGCCATGGTGGATAAGTCCGGATCCGATATCATCAATTGTAAAAATTACGCACCGGTAACTTCTTCCTGGATTGCCGGTGGAATTGCCGCTTATACCAAAGGCGTTATTAAAAATTGTTTGAACACGGGAACCATAAACACTCCAATAAGTGGTGTGGCTGAAGGATCGGATGAAGAAGGCGTTACAGAAACAGATATATATGACATTACCGTATCCGGCGGGATTGCCGGTGTGTCTTCTTCAACGGTTGACGGTTGTGAGAACCGTGGCATTGTATCCGGTTATTCGGCCGGAGGGGTCGTTGCCCGTTTTACATCCGGATCTACCCTTTACAAGGTGAAAAATGGTATCAACAGCGGGGCTGTTACCGGTCGTAAAAGCGCTGGAGGAGTGGTGGCGTCCAATACCAGCGGCGGAACCCTGGAAATGAATGAAAATTCCGGAACCGTTACGGGGTCTTTCTTTGTGGGAGGCATAGTGGCCGAGAACCTGAGAGGCAAAATAATTGAATGTACAAATTCGGGAACCATAACCGGCACTGAAACTGAAATGGATGACACGTATTTTGCCATAGCCGGAATCTGCGCGTTCAACGAAGCAGGAAATCTTACGGATTGCGTAAATTCCGGCTCTGTCACACGTGTGAGCCGGACCGGAAAAAGCAAGTTTGTGGGTGGTGTAATAGGGGTAACCGGACGCGGAAATTATTATACGGGAGGCGAACTGAAAGCCTGTTCCAATTCCGGACCCGTGAACGGCTATGTAAATACGGACATTGGGATGAATTGCTTTGTGGGCGGCTTTTGCGGCTTTTTTGTGTCGGGCCCCGCACCGGAAGATTGCACCAATACGGGCACAGTCAACGGAGAACCGGCCAGCGATGCGAACATGTACGGAGGAACCAACTAAAACCCTTCAGATAACTATGATGAAACCTTATACATATATACTGTCTGTCTTGACAGCTTGCATTTTGTTGATCCCGTCCTCCTGTTCAAAGGGGCCCGAAACACTGAAAATCATGTCCTACAACATCCGACTGTCGCTGGTGGATGACGGGCAGCACAACTGGGACATCCGCAAGCCGGCTTCCATCACAATGATCAATACCCTGCAACCCGATGTCTTTG
>JAEAME010000573.1_pt1 | contig 35828 bp, 27 predicted proteins | sample 8958731 | NCBI WGS metagenome assembly JAEAME01 (sample SAMN16933194, study PRJNA681113) | bioreactor sludge metagenome | isolation source: anerobic bioreactor sludge (Control) | place: India:Bengaluru | collected 2018-10-24
TTTGGCACGTTTCTCTGGTACTCTCTTGACGTGAATCAAGAGAGTACAAAACGTATCCCAGCATCCCCGAATCCAAGGTTTAATAGCGCCAGATAACGGCGGGCCGATATTGAATCGGCTCTACAAGATATTCTCCCATCAGGCAAGCCCCACGCCGGAGCGTAAAATTACGCGAAGGCCCGCTGCACAAACGCTTTATATAGGGCGTTATACAGCCGGTAAATATTGAACTAAGTGTAAGTGTATGATTAAACCGACGGCGGGCACCTCGATATTACATTAACGGCAGCATACTGGGAACAAACCCGATAGACAGCAGGAGGGTAGTCCAGAGGGAACCACGCGGTTCCCTCTGGCACGTTTCTCTGGTACTCTCTTGACGTGAATCAAGAGAGTACAAAACGCACCTTCGCATCCCCGAATCCAAGGTTCAATAGCGCCGGATAACGGCGGGCCGATATTCAATCGGCCCCTACATAATATTCCCCCATCAGGCAAGCCCCACGCCGGAGCGTAAAATACGCGAAGGCCCACTGCACAAACGCTTTATTATAGGGCGTTATACAGCCGGTAAAGATTGAATTAAGTGTAAGTGGATGATTAAACCGACGGCGGGCACCTCGATATTACATTAACGGCAGCATACTGGGAACAAACCCGATAGACAGCAGGAGGGTAGTCCAGAGGGAACCACGCGGTTCCCTTTGGCACGTTTCTCTGGTACTCTCTTGACGTGAATCAAGAGAGTACAAAACGTATCCCAGCATCCAAGGTTCGATAACACCGGATAACAGTGTCACCCCTGCTTTTTATAAGTAAACTCCTTGAACTGCGGCCCTCTTGTCAGCACCGCCCCTTCCAGCGCTGTCAGGTCGCCCTCAAACCTGAATGCCGATAAAACCACATCGTCAGCGAATACCACACCCGCAAGCCCTCCGTATAAACCCTCATAAGAATACCCGACCTTCGTCACCGGCCCGTGGGCGCCGAAAATAATATTGCTGCTCATGCCGATATATCGCGCCGCGGTATTGTAAATCCCGCTCTCCTGCACCGACGCCCCGGCATATGTAAACCTCTCGCCCCCGCACTCAAGCGAAACAGCGATCACCGGATGCGTCGACCGCTTTATGTAAGCTGTGTCGACAGTAAGCCGCCCGCCGCCGAATATACTCAGTTCCCCGCCCCGCTTATAAATCACGGCCGCGCACCCATGCTTTTCCGCGCAGTCAATCAAACTCAGCATGACGCCATACTCGCGCTCGTCACAAGGTTCCGGCAGCCAGAGCTGCCGCACCATCTCTCCCCCGAGCAGCCTGTCGGTGGATGCAATGTGTCTCTGGTGGTAGTGCGTCAGAATAAACGCCTTGATTTCGGTCACGTTTTCGGCCTCAGCCGCGCTGAGCGCCATCCGTATATTCGACTTGCTGCCGTCCGAAATGTCGCATATCACCGCGCTGCCGAGGTTCGACACAAGCAGCATTTCGTTTCCATCGTTGTTAAGGTAAGTGACCCTGACATTCTCGGCATTCACCCCGTTGAAAATACCAAGACAGATAACGAAAGCAAGGAAGGCCGCCGCCCCAGGCAGCACCATATATCTCTTTTTCCGCAGATTTATCACGCAAAGGATAATGTACGCCGACGTCATCGCTATAATTATCACCCCGGCAAAAGCATATCTGAGCGACACCACAGCGTTCTCCTTTCCTGAGAAGTACGAGGTAATGTCAATCATTATTCCGGAGATAAACCTTATTAACCCAGATAGTATTCCGGCTGCCGCCGGAATTCCCGACAAGGCCGTAAAGAGCATCACCGCCGCAAGCAGAAGAGATGATGGCGGCGTCAGAATGATATTTGTGAGAACTGTGAGCGCCGACATCTCGCCGAAATAAATCCATGATGTAAAAGCCACTGCACAGTTTGCCGAGACGGTGGTCAGAACCGCCGTGACTATCAGGACTTTGCCTTTTGACAGCGCTCCCCGCACGGCGCCGGGCTTTTTACGGCTGATATAATTAATCAATTCCCCGGACGCTGATGCGCCGATTATTATCCCGAGCGCTGCCGAAAACGACAGCCAGAAACCTGCATCCGAGACCGACGGAGGAGACACCAGAATAATCAGTGCGCCGGCGGTAAAAAGCGAGGTCAGCGGGTCGCTCTGCGCTGAGAAGAGATAGGACAAATAAACGAACGCCAGCATAACCGCCGCCCGGGTCGCCGAAACCGAAAAACCCGTTATTGCCAGAAAGAAAAATGTAAACGCAATGAGTAAAACGCAGCGCACGCTCCTTCCGACACAGAGCTTTTTTAAAATATAATCAAGCGCCACCATAAGAAAAGTCAGGTTAACTCCGCTGAGTGCCAGCATGTGCGCCGCCCCAGAGCGTCTGAAATTCCGGATTGTCGCGTCAGATGGCAGGTCCTGCCGCCCGAGCGAGAGCGCCGCGGCAAGCTTACCCTCCTCGCCGCCGACAGACGAAGTTAAGAGCGACGTTAAGCGCCGGTTTATTCCCGTGAGCCAGACCGTCAGGCTGAAATCGTCCTCACCGGTAATTTCGCAGCTACCCTCAGGCGTCAGAACGCACCGCAGCACATACCCGTCGGCCAGAGCGTACAGCCTGTCCGACGCGTCGTAATCTGAATACCCGAGCTTCTCAGGTTCAACCTCTGCCGTGAAAGAATAACCCGGCTGCAGGTCGCTGACATACCCGCTGTCAAGTATTGCTATGTAATAAACCCTTTCCCCGTCTATTTTGCTGATTCTGATTCCGTACCCTGTGGAATATGAATTTACATATCTCCGCTCGAGCACCACGCCCTCGATTTTATGGCTCCCGCCGCAGTATTTTTGCGCCGACATATAGCCGACGTCAAAATAAATATATGAGACAAGCAGTGCGATGAGCACAGAGATAGCCGCTGCGACACACATTGTAAGTTTTTTTCTGCTTATTTTTCCGTTCACAAAAAGCAGGACAAGCACAAGCGCCCCAGCAATCAGCAGCACCGACATGGCGTATTTTACCGGCGCTCCGGCAAAAAATCCGAGCAGCGACGCAATGATGAACAGAGCGCAAAGACTCGCCAGCGGCCGCCGGTAAAAAATCCGCATACACTCCCGCCTTTCTTAAGAATATAAGCGCCAAAAAACCGAAAAAAGTCCCGCGGGAACCATTCTTCACAGAACCACGCAGAACTTTTTTCTTATAATATAGTTTATTTCTTATATATCTTGCCCGTGCCGGTTAGATATTCCCGGCACATGCCCATCCAGTCGGTCTGGATTATGTCGTAGCCCATGTCGGCCAGCTTTCCCCAGCCGTCGGCGGGATTCCCGGTCAGCGATGTATCGTCGCTCATACCGGCTGAAAGCTGTACGGTATAACGGTAGATGATCGCGTTAGCCCAGAGAATCTTTTTAGCCCTGTGCATCTTCTCTATGTATGCCTCGCTTGCCAGCTCGCTGTCCATCGATTCAAACACGACCTCGGCGCCGGCGTAATTCAGCTTCATGGAACTGAGAATGTCGAAGCACTCGTCTTTCATGTTGACTATCGGCATATATATTATATCGGGAGCGCACTCGGCGATAATATCGAAAAACTGCTTTTTGGGGGCGCTCTTGAGAATTATCTGTTCCTCAACACCGTGGCGCCGCACGCATGCGACAGCCTCCGGGAAGAAGTTCCAGCAGTGATCAAGATTTATGTAGCACTTGCTCTTAAGATACTCGAGCACCTCGTCGAGCGTATTGACGCCGAACTGCGTTCTGTCGTTGTCCTGGTTGACGTAGCGCATATACTTTATCGCATCAGAAACGTTGTCCTTGATAAAGTTTTTCGTAGCGTAAAGGTGCGGCTCTTCCTTGCCTTCGTGAAAGACATATAACTGCCCGTCGGCAGAGCGCTGAACATCGAGCTCCATTATATCGGCGCCCTGGCGCAGTGCGATTTCAAATGACGCAATTGTATTACACGGAATATTTCCGCCCGATACACCCCTGTGTGCGGCAAGCAGGATTCTTTTGTCCGCGGCGGCGCGGATCTCATTGAATTTGCTCATTTTTTACTCCGATATAGTATAAAATTACATTAATTATACCAGAGAGTTCCGGAAGTGTCAATAAATAAATGAATAATTCATACATTATACATAATATAAGCGCTAAAACAAAAGAATTCCTTGACAAACCCGGGAAAATCATTTATAATGTTCCTTGTTGTAACTTACGGCTTATTTTTCTCAATATATACGGAGGATGAGATAATGTACCAGAAATTAAAGCTCCTTCTGGTTGAGGAGCTTCAGATCGACGAGGCTGATATAACTCCAGAGTCAAAGCTCTCGGCTGATCTGGGAATTAATTCCATCGAGCTTGCAGACCTCGTAATGCTCTGCGAAGACAAATTCGGTATTGAAATTAAGGATGACGATATCCACAATTTCATCACTGTAAACGACGTGGTAAAGTATCTCGAGAGCGTCTCGAAATAAAACCCGCCAATTAATAACATAAAGAAGGCATATGCCTTCTTTTTTTTTCATACCGGCTGCTTTTACCAAATAAAATATAGCAAAAGCAAGCACAACCCGGCCAGCTGAAAGGAAAGGTTATAGCGTGAAAATTTAGTTCTCAATCTTTGTTATGTATCCGTTTCACGCGCAAATTTTTGCAAATGCGGGCTTTTGTAAAATGAGGGCCCTGCCCATTTCTACCTGTAAACCGGTACGAAAATTCCAAAATCAATTTGAGCCGCCAAAGGCGGCATGGAGGATTTAAATGAAAAATAAAAAAACAAGCCCTGCGGCATACGCGCTCATCACAATTCTCTGCCTCCTGCTTGTCGCCCTTCTGACCCTTATAATCGGTTATGCCGCCGGCGCGAAGCTCCCAGGTGCCGGGCATATTACCGCTTCGGGCGCGCAGTATCCTGTAATCATCATTGACGCCGGGCACGGCGGCGAGGACGGCGGCGCGTCGGGCAGTGACGGCGTCCTTGAAAAAGACCTTAATCTAGATGTCTCCTTCATCCTCTCTGATATGCTAAGAGCCGGCGGGGTGCCCGTCATCATGACGCGCACTGAAGATATTCTCCTTTACGACCGTAATATTGACTACAAAGGGCGCAAAAAAGTTCTCGACTTAAAAGCCCGCCTCAAAATTTCCGACGACAACCCGGGCGCTCTCTTTGTCAGCATACATATGAACGCCTTTCCGCAGAAAAAATACAGCGGCCTGCAGGTATATTACTCGACAAATGTTGCAGACTCAAAACTCCTGGCCGACAAGATACAGAATGTTGTCAGAATCAGCCTTCAGCCCGAAAATCTGCGGGAGTCCAAATCTGCCGGCAGCAACATCTTTCTGCTTCACAAAAATGAGAACACCGCAGTGCTCGTTGAGTGCGGTTTTCTCTCAAACGATGCCGAATGCGAAAAGCTCTCCGACCCGGCCTACCGGCAGCAGCTGACTCTTGCATTATTCTGCGGAATCATGGAATATCTCGGCGAAACAGGCGGCAAGAGCGCATCTGCACATTGACTTTTATTTTATTTTGCGCTATAATTTGGATAGTAAGTATGAATTTCAAGACAACATCATTCAAAGAAAGTGGTTGATATGGGCAGAAAAAATTTCGTCGTTTTGTTCACGCTGATAACCATATTAATGTGTTCATGTTCGCAAGAAAATTCGGATATTTTATATTCTGACAACTCTTCTTCCTACAACGTAATCGATTTTGGTGGTCCAAGTGTTTTTTATATGTATGATTTCAATTTTGAGTCTATAGATGAATACATAACAAAAAAAGCACCGATGGCGGCTGTTATCCGGGTATATGTTTATGACGAGAGTACAGAAATTCCAATAGACACATCAAAAAGATGGGATTTATTGCCATACTATACAATTTCCAAAGTGAAGGTGCTTGAGGTATATTTTAAAAGCGACGACCTTGAATATGACCTAAAGACAGATGACTATATATGGATTAGTCAATCATATTATATTGATGAAGAATCGAAAACTATATCTTATCAATGGAACACCGCGCTAATGGTTCCCGGATGCGAATATCTTATATATACACTATTATATCATAGTTATGGTAATGAGGGAATATATCAAGGATATGGGATTTTCATATGCAACCAGGCATGGGCTGTGCCGCTGGACATATCGGGTGAGGAGTATAAAAATATTCTTGAAAAAAACAATTTCGAGTATTTTGACTACACAGACATTTATACAAAAGCCATAGATAAATATATAAACGGAAATAAATAGTCACCTTTAACCCCGGTGTGCAAAGCATGCCGGGGTTAAAATGCCGATAATCCTTGATTTTCCGCTCATTAAAAGATATAATTATAATAATCATTATTCAGCACTTGCCGGGAGTTGTCAGGGGGACCTCAGTCCCCCTGACAATCAAAAAAGCCTCCGGCACGCGCCGAGGGACCGGTGTGCCCTTGGCGCGTGCCGGAAGGCACAAGAAAATTTATGATTTCTAAAAATAAGTAATATTATTCTGCTGAATTGTCACCGTACAATAAAAAACACGAATTATAAAAATGTAAAGGTTGGTAATAACCATGCCTCAGAAACCCGCCAAAACCGTATTCGTCTGCTCAGAGTGCGGCTATGTCAGCCCGAAATGGATGGGCAAATGCTCCGCTTGCTCGGCCTGGAACTCCTTTGAGGAGCAGTTGCAGGAGCCGGCGGCAAAAAGCACTGCGGCACGGCCTATATCTGGCTCGGCGCAGCCGTCCCGCTCTCTGCCGCTTGATACATATACAATTCCCGATTATTTCCGTGCTTCAACCGGCATGGGAGAGTTCGACCGGGTGCTCGGCGGGGGACTTGTCGACGGCTCTGTCGTCCTCATCTCAGGCGAACCGGGTATCGGCAAATCAACGCTGCTCATGCAGATCTCAGCCTCACTCAGCCAGGGCAAAAAAATCCTTTTCGTCTCGGGCGAGGAGTCGGGCGGACAGCTCAAGCTCCGGGCCAAGCGCCTCGGAATTGCCGGCAGCGGAATATATCTCTTTACCGAAACCGACATTGACAATATCCTCGCCGAGGCCGACGCGATTAAGCCCGACATCATGATAGTCGACTCGATTCAGACAATGTACAGCCAGAAAAGCGCCTCCTCCCCCGGCAGTGTCACGCAGGTGCGCGAGTGCGCCCTGGCCTTGATCACCCGCTCAAAAAGCGCCGGTATGTCAACGATACTCGTCGGGCACGTGAACAAGGAGGGCGGCATCGCCGGCCCCAAGGTGCTCGAGCACATGGTTGACGCTGTCCTCTGCTTTGAGGGCGACCGTCAGCAAAATTACCGAATTATCCGCGCGGCAAAAAACCGCTACGGCTCAACGAACGAAATCGGCGTTTTCGAAATGACCGACGCAGGCCTTTCCGAGGTTCCGAACCCCTCCGAAATGCTCCTTGCCGGCCGCCCCAAGGACACTCCCGGAAACTGCGCCGTCTGCACGCTTGAGGGCACCCGGCCGCTCATTGCCGAGATACAGTCGCTCGTAACCCCCACCGTCTTCCCCGCCCCGCGCCGCACGGCGAACGGAATTGACTACAACCGCATGTATTTAATTCTCGCCGTGCTCGAAAAGCGGCTCGGTTTACGTTTTTCCGCAAACGACGTTTACCTGAACGTCATCGGTGGCCTTGAGCTGGACGAGCCTGCGGCGGACCTTCCGACAGCCCTCGCCATGATCTCCTCGCTGACCGACAAAATCGTCCCCGACGACGTAATCGCCCTCGGCGAGCTCGGCCTCTCGGGCGAGTGCCGCGCCGTCACCAATCTCGACGTCCGTCTTAAGGAAGCGGCCCGCCTCGGATTCACAAAGGCGCTCGTCCCCTACCGTAACGTCGAGAAGCGGAAAAACGATTTCGAGATTGAAATAATCCCGATAAAAACAATCTACGACGCACTGAAGGTGCTTATTAAGAAATGATTTATAACTTTTCAACAACCAACAAATAGACAGAGAGTAACAGAAAACTGGGGATTGTCAGGGGGACGTTAGTCCCCCTGACAATTAAAAATAACCGAAGCAGTGCCGAGGGCGACCGGAAAGCCCTTGGCGCGTGCCGGAAGGCACAAGAAAATTCAATATTATAAAATTACCCCTGTTTCATTTGTGGATTTTTTACTTTGTCTGGTCGAATAATTACAATTATTTGACTTAAAACAAACTCGCAAAAATGTCATTTGCAGCCCCGGTCAAGAAATTCCCCTCTTTTTCTGGTAGAATAAAAGCCAAGGAGGTGATAAAAATCCTATGGAAACAAATCCGGTTTACAGCAGCGAAAAAATCGAAGCCGTGACGCGAATGCAAGAGTATATTGCATCGCACTTAAGGGAGCCGATAACACAGTTCCAGCTCTCCCGCGCGGGGGGATACTCAGAATACTATGCCGCAAAAGTATTCAGGGAACTGACCGGGAAATCGCCTTTTGAGTATATCCGGCTGCTGCGGCTCGCCGGGGCGTCGAGGCAGCTGAGCCATGACGGCTGCCGTGTGATTGACGTCGCGCTCGATTACGTCTTCGACTCGCACGAGGGCTTCACGCGGGCATTCGCGAAGGAATTCGGGATAACGCCGAAGAAATTTTCGAAGCACCCGAGGCCCCTCAATCTTTTCATTCCGGTGAATCTTAAGGATTTTTACCCGTCCGAAAATAAGTGTGATGAGGTGAATGTCATGAACGAGGCCAGCAGCACGATATTCGTGCAAATACTTGACCGCCCGGCAAGGAAGGTAATATTAAAGCGCGTCAGATCAGCCGGAGATTATTTTGAATTCTGCGAAGCACTGGGCTGCGACGAAGCCGGGCGTGTATGGGAAACCCTCTGCAGCATAAAAGGCGCTCTCTATGAGCCGATAGGAATGTGGATGCCCGAAAACCTTCGCCCCGCCGGGACATCGGTTTACACCCAGGGCGTCGAACTTCCCGCCGACTGGCAGGGTGAAATTCCCGACGGCTTTGATGTCATAGAGCTGCCGTCCTGCAAGATGCTCATTTTCCAGGGTCCGCCCTACGACGACGAAAAATACTGCGAGGCGATCGACGCACTCTGGGAGACCACCGCCCGCTACAACCCCGAAATCTACGGCTACAAGTGGGACGACGCAGCCGCACCGAGGTTCCAGCTCGCGCCGATGGGTTACCGCGGATACATCGAGGGCCGGCCGGTCAGAGAAATCAATAAATAATTAACCCCCGCGGAACAATTTCTGTTCCACGGGGGATTTTTAGGTGTTATTATTATCCGTAAATTCTTCAGGAAGCGGCAATCTGACAAATTCTTTATATTTTATATCATAAACACCAAACTCCTGATAATTTCTTCTGGCTTGATTAAGAGATAACATACCATTTGCCCTACCACGGGGTTTATCCGGATGATCGTGAGATGTCTCCTCATATTGCCAGAAGCAAATAGGGCATATCTCGAAAAACGCTTTGTCATAGTTTTCATATGAATAATACCCGCAACAAGGACATTGAATTCTCATATATACTCCATTTCAGCATCATATTTATTTGCTATCGAACGAGTTCTCTCCCTTATTAATCTCCACATTGAGCGGCACGCGGAAGGCCGCCGCGCTCTCCATCTCTTCCTTCAGCATCGCCATCGCCGTGTCGGCGCAGTTTTTGTTCGCCTCAATCAAAAGTTCGTCGTGCACCTGCAATATCAGCTTAGCGTCAATCCCGCTCATCTTAAGCCGTCTTGATACGTTTATCATCGCGATCTTGATTATATCGGCTGCCGTCCCCTGTATCGGGCTGTTCATCGCCACGCGCTCGCCAAAGGAACGCAGATTGTGATTCTGCGCTTTAAGTTCCGGGATGTAGCGCCGCCGGCCGAACATTGTGGTGACGTACCCGTCCTCATACGCCTTTTTAATCGTATCTTTCAGATATCCGTCGATTTCCGGGTAGCTCGCAAGGTAGCTTTCAATATATCTCTTGGCAGCAGCGACCGAAATACCGAGGTCCTGCGAAAGCGAAAACTCGCCAATACCGTACATAATGCCGAAATTTACCGCTTTCGCCCGCTTGCGCAGCTCAGGCGTCACCTCGCTTGGCCTCACGCCGAACACCGTCGCCGCCGTGCTCGTATGAATGTCGGCCCCCGAGAGGAACGCGCCAATCATAGTCTCGTCGTCCGAAATATTCGCAAGCAGACGCAGCTCAATCTGCGAATAGTCGGCGTCGATCAGTACATAATCACCATTCCCCGGGATAAAAAACTTCCGCAGCTCCCGCCCCAGTTCTGTTCTCACCGGGATGTTCTGCAGGTTCGGCTCGGTAGATGACAGCCGCCCCGTCGCCGTGCCGGTCTGTTTGAATGTCGTATGAACCCGCGAATGCTCGTCCGCAACCTTGATCAGCCCCTCGACATAGGTGCTTTTGAGCTTGGTGACCTTGCGGTAGTCGAGTATATCCTCAACTATCGGGTGCCCCCGCAGCTTCTCAAGCACCTCGGCATTGGTCGAAAAACCGGTCTTTGTCTTTTTTGAGTTTGGCAACCCGAGCCTGACAAATAAAATTTCGGCCAGCTGTTTCGGTGAGTTGATGTTGAACTCGCCTCCGGCGAGGTAAAAAATCCGCTCCTCAAGCTCGCGCGCCGCCGCGTCAAGCTGATTTCCGTACTCGCGAATACCAACGCAGTCGACCTTGAACCCGGTCAGCTCAATATCGGCCAGAACTGCGGCCAGCGGCATTTCAATATCGTAGAGCAGTTTCGCCTGCCCGCTGTCACTGGCGGCTTTAGTCAGCACATCAGCCAGCCTTTTAATATAAACCGCTCCCGGAATCGCCGCGTCAGGCGTGCCGCCCAGGTATTCAATAACCAGCCTCGGCAACTCAAAGCTGCTGTCGCCCGAGTTGACGACGTATGCCGCCAGCATAACGTCGAGCGCGCAACCGCGCCAGTTAACACCCTTCCCGGCGAGCAGCTTATAAAGCTTCTTGCAGTCGTGGCAGATGACCCGTCGCCCTTCAAGCAATCCGGCCAGCGCCGCCGCGTCTCCGCCGTATTTATAAACTTTTTCATTGTCATATATTACGAAACAAGAATTATCATCCTCATAATCAAGGACTATTTCCTCAGCCGTGATTCCGCACAGCCTGTCTGCGCCGATGTCAATAACCTCGGGTGCGTCATCCTTGATTTTCTCCGGCTCATCGAGCCCGAACCGCTTTATAAATCCTGCGAATTCAAGCTTTGTGAAAAGCTCCCTGGCCCTCGCCCGGTCCATCTCCCCGGACCCAAGACTTCCGAACTCAACGTCTATCGGTACATTCTTATCGATCTCCGCAAGCTTTCGCGACATCATTGCCGACTCGCGCCCGGCCTCAAGTTTTCCTTTAATTGAAGGCGTCAGAGCCGCCTCCCCAAGCTTTTCATAAAGCGCAGCGAGAGAACCGTACTCCGAAACAAGCTTCAGCGCTGTTTTCTCGCCTATCCCGGCAACTCCCGGTATATTGTCCGAGCTATCGCCCATCAGCGCCTTCACGTCGACAAACTGCTCGGGTTTTATCCCGTATGTCTCAACAAATTTATCTGTATCAAACTTCACCGTCCCGCTGTTCGTCTCGAGCAGGACTGTGGTGTTTTTGTCAATCAGCTGCAGCGAATCCCTGTCTCCGGTGACGATATATGTCTGAGTCTCGCCGTCAACCCCTGTGGCCCGGGCAAGAGTCCCCAGTATATCGTCGGCCTCGTAACCTTTCACGCTCAGCATCGTAAAGCCGAGTATCCCGGTTGACTCCTTCGCGATATCGAACTGAGCGGCCAGCTCGTCCGGCATGGCGCGGCGGCCGGCTTTGTAATTTTCAAACATGGTATGCCGGAAAGTCGGGTCCTTCAGGTCAAATGCGACGGCGCAATAGTCGGGGTTAAGCGCCTCGACATGCTTTTCAAGTATATTGACCGTGCCGTAAACGGCATTTGTCGGCAGCCCCGACGAGGTGGAGAGCGGCCGGATGCCGTAGAACGCGCGGTTGATTATACTGTTACCGTCGACCACAAGCAGTTTCTTCATTATATATTAATCCTTTCCGGTGTATATTCACTAACCATAGTATACCATTTATATGACATTGCGTCAATAATAATTGCCGCAGGAAGGGATACGGTGTCCATTTCTTTTTTTGTGAAAAAGAACCAGACGAAAGAAAACACGCCAGAGGGAACCGCGCAGTTCCCTCTGGACTGCCGACCGTAGCCCCGTTAATAAAACATCCTGCCCCGGGGCAGGATGTTTTATTTATTCGGATTTTTCTTCCTCTTCCTCTTCTTCTTCCTCTTCATCCTGCGGCTCGAAGTCATCCTTTGACGCTCCGCAGAGCGGGCAGACCCAGTCATCCGGCAGTTCGTCGAATTCAGTGCCCTCGGGAATACCGCTGTCAGGGTCTCCGTTCTTCGGGTCGTATTCGTATCCGCATAGCTCACAGACATAAACCATATTAAAAACCTCCGGAAATTTTATCGTTAATATGATAGCCCGGCACAGGGCTTTTGTCAATCATCCTGCGTCACATGATGAAAATTTTCGCACGACACACGGCCTCATTTATCGTCATGAGATATTAATAAAGCAGAATTTCAGACATTTTCTTTCAAAAACCGTAGGGGCGCGCATTGCGCGTCCGGCCCGCTTCACCCAGTGCACGGATTAGAACCCGGGCGCGCGATACGCGCCCCTTCTGTAATTATAATATTACCGGTCAGGCATAAAGTAAATCATCCTTCGCCGGCTTCCCGGTCTATCCCGGCGTGCTTTTGCATAATATATCATATATCATATGCAGATTGAAGGTTTCTCCCAACATGAGGAAAATAAACGTCTTCCTGTACAATGCCATCCTGCTTGTCTCCGTATCGCTCGTCATGCGTACGGTCGGCATGTATTTCAATGTCTGGCTCTCAAATGAAATAGGTGCCGAGGCCATGGGTGTCTACGGACTTATCGGCGGGGTTTACGGCTTTGGCATAACCCTTGCTACTTCGGGCATAAACCTTGCTGTCACCCGCCTTGTATCGGAGGCGATCGGAAAAGGCAAACGTGGCGAAGCCACAAAAATTATGGCCCGCTGCCTTGTTTACGCCGCCTGTTTCGGGCTTCTCGCCCTTGTCCTCATCTTTTCCCTCTCCGAGAAAATCGCTTATTCCTGGCTCGACGACCTGCGGACCATCAACCCGTTGCGCCTGCTCGCCATATCCCTGCCCTTTATTTCGGTCACCTCAGCGCTCAACGGCTACTTCACCGCCATGCGGAAAGTCTACAAAAACGCCCTGACCGTATTTATCGAGCAGATTGTGCGCATATCCTGCACCGTCATGCTCTTAACCGCGCTCCTCCCCTCCGGCATTGAGTACGCCTGTATTTCGCTGGCGCTGGGCAGCACTATTGCTGAGCTTGTCTCCCTCATAATAATGTCCACACTCTATCTGCTCGACCCGGGGAGAAGGAAAAAGGCTGTGACAAGTGTCAGCCCTGGCGGCGGTTATGTCCGTGCGATTCTCGGCATTACGCTGCCGGTCGCCCTCAGCTCTTATGTCCGTTCAGGCCTTGTAACAGTCGAGCACGCGTTAATTCCCACAGGGCTAAAAAAGTTCGGCGCGTCGTCCGAGCTTTCGCTTGCAATTTACGGAACGATGCACAGCATGGTCTTCCCGGTGCTGCTCTACCCAGCAGTGTTCATAACTTCATTTTCAGGCCTTCTCATCCCGGAACTTGCCGAAAGCCGCGCCCAGGGCGACACCGCCCGGATAAAGCGCATCGTCTCCCGCGTTATGCGCCTGACTCTGCTCTTCTCAATCGGCACCTCGGGCATCATGCTCTGCTTTGCAAAGGAGCTTGGCTCCTCGCTTTACAGTAACTCTGAGTACGCCGGATCATACATCAGCTTTCTCGCCCCCCTCATCCCCGTGATGTATCTTGACATGATGACCGACGTTATGCTCAAGGGCCTCGGCCAGCAGTTCTACAACATGACGGTCAATATCATCGACTCGCTGCTCTCGGTCTGCCTTGTTTATTTCCTTCTTCCGTTATACGGTATTCCGGGTTATGTTTTCATCATTTACATCGCCGAACTAGTCAATGCATCGCTCAGCATCGCAAGACTGCTCTCGGTAAGTAAGGTAAAACCTGATATTGTCAACTGGCTCCTCAAGCCTGCCCTGGCCACAGTCGGTGCCGTGAGCATCGCCAAACTAATTTTCGGGCTGTCGGGCAGGGCCGTCACCGGCGGAGTACTGACCTATGCTATCATCATCTCAGCGCTCATATATGTACTCCTCCTCTCAGGGCTCTTTGCGGTTGAGAAGAAAGACATCCTCAAGGTGAAACAGATGTTGAAAAAAGATAAGGGAAAAGCATAAAAAGCGGAGAGCACATCGCTCTCCGCTTTTATGTCATAGAGATAAGGTTTACGGTCGCTTTTCGAGAAAAGCTCCGCAAAAGCTTTCAAAAACTTAGCCAATAAATAATCATTGTAAAAATTTATATATTAAGTGTTCTGATATGTAAAAAATAACAATGGCCCTTTTGATACTTGGCTCCCCTTATACCTTAGCTCCCCAGTACCTTGGCTCCCCAGTACCTTGGCTCCCCAGTACCTTGGCTCCCCTAACAGGGGAGCTCCGCGCAGCGGTGAGAGGTTTTTTATTGCCTTTGCCCCCGGTGCCTTGGCTCCCCAGTGCCTTGGCTCCCCTAACAGGGGAGCTCCGCGCAGCGGTGAGAGGTTTTTATGTTGCCTTTGCGCCCCGGTGCCTTGGCTCCTGATATTTGGCTCCCCTAACAGTGGGAGCGCAGATGCAAGCAGCTGTCGCGCAGCGGTGAGAGGTTTTCCATCTTCAATCATCTGTCGGCAGCGGTAAAGTTTTTCATTTCAGATCCTTATTTTTTACCTCCCTCGCAGGTCAATGTATAATTCGGTCATAGAATTTATTAAAGCTGTTGACTTTTATTATAAAAAATAATAAAATATTATCACAATCCACGCCCCGGAAGGAGTTACATTTCATGTATTATGAAAAGCTTTTATCAATCATGAATGAACTGCACAAAATATCGGGCTTCAAGATCACGATATTTAATATCGACTACGACACAGTGGCCGAATACCCCCAGAACAACCAGTTCTGCAATTTTGTCAAGTCTATTCCCGAGGCCAACAGGCACTGCGTCCTCTCCGACTCAAACGCCTTCAGAAAAGTCAAGGAGACGGGAAAAAGCTTTCTTTATCATTGCAGCTTCGGCCTCATCGAGGCGATCAGCCCGCTCTATCACAACGGCGTACTTTCCGGATATCTGATGATGGGGCAGGTGCTGAACGACAGCCCCGACGCTCATCTCTGCGTCCGGAATGCCGTAAAACAATTCACCCTGCCCCGCGACGCCGAGCTTCTGATTCCGAAAATACCGGTTATAAAATCCGATATGGTGGCGTCTTACGTAAACATAATGACCATCTGCGCCGAATACATAACCATGAAAAACGTCATGCCGGTTTACGGGCATAACCTCGCGGAACAGATCAAAATTTATCTCGGCGCCCACTTTGCCGATGATATCAGGCTTGGCGCCTTGTGCAAAACCTATAAGTGCAGCAAGACAACCCTTATAAACACCTTCAACAAGGCCTACGGAAAAACCGTTTACCGTTATCTCACTGAAATCCGGTTGAAGAACGCAGCGGAATTGCTTAAGAACAGCAGCGACCCGATAGGTGAAATTTCGGCGAAATGCGGTTTTATCGATCAGTGCTATTTTTCAAAGGTTTTCAAAAAGGAAACCGGGAAGAGCCCGAGCGAATTCCGAACCGCCTTTGCGGCTCTGAAAGAACAGTGAGCGGTTATAATGGTTACGGTAGCTTTTCATTAAAGCTCCGCAAAAGCTTCCATGTAATTCAACCGTATAGAATCAGGTGTCCTTCGGCTTGTTGAGGTCAAAACGGTAAATGCTCTGCGACTCAATATCGGCCTCGGGGATCACTATCGGCGGAATCCCGGCGTTGGCCGTCATCGTTGAAATGAAGGCGCGGGCATACGGGAAGAGCGTTTTGTATGCTTCGACATGAATCGTTTCCTTCTCAGCGCCGGGCGTGAAGGTGAATATCCCCCGGATAAGCATGTTGACAAAAAACTTGTCCTCGTTCTCGCGGTCCGAAACCTTTACCGACATCTCGCCGATACAGCTGTTGTTGGCCGCGTACTTGACGTTGAACTGGTATTTGTTTTCAAGTTTTATCTGCGTTCCCCCGGGGAGTTTGTTCGCAAAAGAAAACTCGACTATATTGTATCCCTTGAATGCGGCAGCCTGCATGCCGGCACCTCTTTTCTGACTTTTTATTATATTAATTTTAACATATATTCCGGGATATATCAAGTGCAGCCTGTAATTTTCGCTGCATTACTGTATAATTCAAGGAGGCATATGGACAACACCGCTGTCACGCCCCGCGACGTTCTTTATAAATATTACATATCGATGTTAAAATCAGCCCTTGACAGGACAATACCGCCAGAACCTCCGGCCGGGGTAAGCTTCCGCCAGCTGTATAATTACAGCGCGTCGAACCATACCGCGCACATGTTGCGCGAACCGCTCTCAATGCTCGCATCCCGCCCCGACCCCGAAACCGACGGGCTCTTCATGCAGCAGTATGCAAAGAGTGTCTCCCGGGATGCTGAGCAGAAGAGCGCATTCGACGAACTTGTCCTCCTTCTGACCCGGGAGTCTGTGAGCCTTCTTCCGATCAAGGGTATCGAGCTGAAAAGCCTCTACCCCGCGCCGGGCATGCGCCGTATGTCGGATATCGACATCGTTTACGACACCCGCGGAAATGATGAAAAAGTAAAACATCTTATGGAGTCACTCGGATACAGCTGCGAGAGCTGGGGCGGCGGGCACCATGATATCTTCCACCGCCCGCCGGTCATGAATATCGAGCTTCACCGCCGCGCCGACTATCCCGGATATTTCGACGCCCCCTGCGGACTTGTCCCCGATAACACCGTCAGCGGCTTGTTTCATCTTTCCCCCGCTGATTTTTATATCCAGCTGCTCCGCCACGACGCGCGGCATATGAAAAACGGCGGCCTCGGAATCAGGGCAATATGCGATATATATATTCTCAGAAAACACTTCGGCAATGCGCTTATGACCGATTATGTTTTGTCGCAGCTCGATAAATACGGTCTGTCCCGCTTTGCCGTGAAACTCAATACCATTGTCCGGAACCTGTTTGAAACAAGCGACCCTGTGATCGACAGCGCCGCTCGCGTCATTCTGTCAGGATACACATACGGTAACAGCACTGACAGCGAAATGCTCCGGCTTACGCGGGCGCATAAAGGCTCAAAAATCCTCTACGCTTTGTCAAGGATTTTCCCGGGGCACGGAATAATGAAAAATCGGTACACTATTTTCAACCGCTTTAAAGTCCTGCTTCCTGTGTTCTGGGTTGTCAGGTGGTTTGAGGTGCTGTTCCACAAAAAAAGACGCAGAAATATCGGGGCTATGAAAAAGGTTATTGCAAGCACCGGAGACAATCTGAAGCAATATGAATTCATAACCCGTGAGTTCGGTCTTGACTGCCTTAAGTAAATAAACAAAGCTGCCGGTTACCGGCAGCCTCAGCTTGCAGACATAAGGGTTACGGTCGCTTTTCGAGAAAAGCTCCGCAAAAGCTTTCAAACCAATTTAAACAATAATATCATTGTGAGCAATAGATATAAAGTGATTATTTTATAGGCTATGTCACTTAATATGAATGATTTTAAGATTTTTTGTAGAGGAGAGAAAATCTCTCCTCTGTTGGACATATTGGAATTTACTCGATGTCTTTTTTGTTTTGTACAAGCTCATCAATCCGTTTTGAAAGTTCATTGATTTTGTTTTTGAAACTCAAATACATTTCCAAAAGCAAAATAGCGAGGAGTGACAAAACAATCACCGCACCTACAAAACTTGTAATTGCCAACGATTCTGAAATATCATTCATTAAATTTCCGTATCCGCTTAAATACACAACTATGAATGATACAACAACACATAGCAAAAATCTTAATGCTCTTTTCATAGGATATCCTTCTTTGTAAAATTCAAGTTTATATAGTTAATGGAACAGCAGGACGAACTGACAAACTGCTGTACCGATCAGTTTTTAATGTGGCAAATACATAGCGTTTTCAGAGTTGGTTTCTTTGGCGTAGTTAAGCCATTTTATATAAAGTTTCTTGCCGATTTCGAAGAAATCTGCTTCTATTTTAAAGAAGCCGCGTATCCTTTCGTCTACAGTCTGGGCTGCCGGTTTTACCGGCAGCCTTGTTTTTATCTATGTTGAACTATCCTATATTCACCATCTGACCTGCCAGCGCTCGCTGTACTCCCTGCTGCCCTGTCCACTCTCCCCGACGCCCTTGACTGACGACTGCATCACCCGCCGCTCCAGTTCCGAGTAAAACTCTGCGTCGTCCACCGGCAGGTTGACCTTCCGTCCTCCCTGCCATGAGGAAAGGTAGGCCGCGTTCGAGATCATCAGCTCATTTATTCCGTCGCGCCCGGGTGCGATGAGCTCCTCACCGGTAAGGATTGCCCCGGCGAAGTTTGCGAGAATCCCAAGGTGTCCGGTCTCTTTTTCGATCGGCGATATCTCCTCGTAATCAAATGGGATTTTATCAAAATCCTTCTGTGATGTAAAGCAGAACTCGCGTTCGTGTACTTTCAGTTTCCACCATTTGATCTTCCCGTCCTCGAGCACGATTTTGCCGAGGTCTCCGGCTATCTCGAGCCGGTTGGTGCCCGGAAAATCGCCGGTGGAGGTGATGAACGTAGCTGTGGCGCCGTTCTCATAAACGGCGTAAATGGTCGCCTCGTCCTCGACCTCGATATTGTGGTATCTTGCCACGCGGCAGTCTGCGCGGACAGATCCCGGAATGCCGAATATCCACTGCCAGATGTCAAGATTGTGTGGCGCCTGGTTTAGGAGCACTCCGCCGCCCTCGCCGCGCCAGGTGGCGCGCCAGGCGCCCGAATCGTAATAATGCTGCGTGCGGTACCAGTTGGTCACGGTCCAGGACAGCCGCTTCGGCAGACCGAGCTGCCCCGAGGTAACTATCTCCCGCGCCTTCTTAAAAAGCGGATTCGTGCGCTGGTTGAACATAATGCCGAACACTTTACCCGAGGTGTCGGCCTCCTTCATCATCTCCCGCACCGCGCCGGTGTACACCCCCGCCGGTTTCTCGGAAAGGACATGGTAACCCTGTCTGAACGCCTCGGCGGCGATCACCGGGTGGAGGTAATGGGGTGTAGCTATAATAACCGCATCAGCAACGTGAGCTGCAAGAAGCTCGCGGCTGTCGGAATATATTTTCACTTCTGGCATCTCGGCCGCGATGCGGGAGCGTTTGCCCTCGTCGATGTCGCAGACGGCTGCAAGTGTCATACCGGGGACTTTTCCTGCGCGTATATTGTTAGAGTGGGCATAGCCCATATTACCTGCGCCGATGACGGCGACTCTTACAAAGTCCATTATTTTATTTCACCTTATCTATCAAATTCATTACAATAAAACAACAGCGTTACCTGCGTCCATCCTTAACGCACCGCAGCGCATTTCACCACGAAGCGGATTTCACATACCCGAAGGACATATTTCACGCGTGCAGCGCATTTCAATCGTGAAGCGATTCACCTGTCCAGTCCCTTCCCGCGTATCAGGTCGATTACCTCGTTTGCGTATTTCTCGCAGTCCTCGCAGGACTCTGCCTCGCACATCACGCGCACCACCGGCTCGGTGCCGCTCTTGCGCAAAAGAATTCGTCCGTTGTCGCCGAGTTTTTTTCCGATATCGGCGATCTTCTGATTTACGTCCGGGTCGCTGGCAGGCCTGCTCTTGTCAACTACACGAATATTTTTCGTTATCTGCGGGAAGATGGTCACCGGAGATGCCAGCTTCGAGAGCTTCGTCTTCTTATTTATCATTGTCTCCATCAACTTGATGGAAGTGAGTATCCCGTCGCCCGTCGTCGCGTATTTACCGAGGATTATATGCCCAGACTGTTCACCGCCCACCACGTGCCCGAACTGCTGCATGTTCTCGTAGACGTATTTATCGCCGACCGTCGTCTGGACATAGTCGATCCCCGCCTCGCGCAGCGCCTTGTAAAGTCCCATATTTGACATTATCGTCGTCACGACGGTGTTGTTGACCAGCTTTCCCTCGTCGCGCAGCGTCGTTCCGAATATATAAAGAATGTGGTCTCCGTTGACCTCATTCCCGTTCTCGTCAACGGCGATGCAGCGGTCGGCGTCCCCGTCGTAGGCGAACCCGACGTCAAGCCCGCGCTCGTGCACAAACTTTTTAAGGCTTTCAATGTGCGTTGAACCTGCGTCGAGGTTAATGTTGTCGCCGTTCGGTTCGGCGTTTATCACATATGTCTTTGCCCCGAGCGCCTCAAACACGCTGCGCGCGATCATCCAGGCGCTGCCGTTTGCGCAGTCGAGCCCGACCTTGAACCCCTTGAACGAAACCATTGCTAGTGAAATCAGGTATCCTATATAGCGGTTACGCCCGGCGGCGTAGTCGACGCTCCGCCCGATCTTTTCGCGATGGGCAAGCGGTATATCCTCGCCCTCGATACCAAGCGAGGCGAGGTCTCCGTCTATATATTTCTCAATCTTGTCAATAGTGTCGTCGTCCATCTTGACGCCGCCGCTGTCAACCAGCTTGATTCCGTTATCGTAATATGGGTTATGCGATGCCGAGATCATCACGCCGCAGTCAAATTCCTCAAGCCGCGTAACATAAGAAACGCTCGGCGTCGTCGTCACGTGGAGCAGATAAGCGTCGGCCCCCGACGCCGCGACTCCGGCGGCTATTGCGTACTCAAACATATAGCTAGAGCGCCGCGTGTCCTTGCCGATCACAATCCTGGCCGGCCGGCCGCTCTCCCGGGTATAGTACCACCCGATGAAACGCCCGATTTTATATGCCTTGTCGGCAGAGAGAATCCCGTTGGCCTCTCCCCGGAAACCGTCGGTGCCGAAATATTTGCCCATGTCAATTCCCCTTTATGATAATTCTGATTATTCTGATTTTTCTTTTAAGCTATCGAGATAAATATGATAAGCATCCCTTTTGTAATAATCAATATCTTTTTTTAATTTTTGTGGATTCCCGAGATAATATTGATCATTAATGCTAAGCCTATTGCCACATAGGGGACATTCAAACACTGCAAACGTATAATCAATTGGGTGATTAAAAATATCAAACATGAAGTATCTATATTTTGCTTCTTTCGATCCTTTTTTAATACCGTAATGAGTCACCCAAGTTATTGATAGTAATTCACCGCATTTCTGACAATAATGCTTTTTGAATTTTGCATAAAAGGGTCTGATCATTGACCATGTTTCCTTTTGATAAAAAGGCTTCGATCGTCCCATAATTGCCTCCTGATTATAGTAGGTATTTTTGGCTCAACGCATTATCATCCTTCAATATTAATAATCACAATTTCAATCGGATTGTTTATTCTCGGAACACCGCATTCTTTTCTTAGTCCCCGGCTGACTATCAGCCTCGACCCTTCTTTTTCATGCATTCCGCTCGTGTATTTGGGAAATAAACCCTGCCCCGGCGCGAGTACTCCCCTGCCGAAAAAGCGCCACTGCCCGCCATGCGCGTGCCCGGCGACAATCAGATCAATACCCACACCGGCTAAATACCTCTCCCAGTATTCGGGGTGATGGCATAAAAGTATTTTCGGACCCTTCAGCCCTGCGAATTTCTTAATCCAGCCGACGTCAGGGGCGAGACTTTTATGCAGCAGCCCGTGGGCGCCGCCAGTGGTAAGCCCGCCTAAAATCACCCCGTTTTTAAGCGTCGTATAACTGTTGTCAAGCAGCACCGCTCCGGCGGAGGCGATTTTCTTCGAGTTCACATCCGAGACCCGCACCTCATGGTTCCCTATCGAAACATAAACCGGCGCGATTTTACAAGCCTCTCTTAAAAACCCGAAACCGGTTTCATTCTCTGCGGCTTCCGCGATATACCGCCCGGTCAGCTCGCCGGATGGCTGACATCCGCCGTCAAGAGACCCGAAGGTATCCCCGGGGCAGACAATTATGTCAGGCCGGCTTTCCTTTATCACGGGAATTATATCATCCCATGAAGAATTGTGCAGGTCAGCCGCCACGGCAATTCTCATCTTCACGCCGCGAAGGCTTATTTTATATTCAGTTTTTTTAACTCTATAACTCATCTGGTCGGGTATCTATCCTTATATATTTCTTTACCATAACACACACGTTGTTATTATATGCTTATTGCCTCTATTTTGTTTTGCTTGATTCAACATCCTCTGTACGGGCGCGCACTGCGCGCCCCTACGGACACTGATAACAGATCTGCCCCCCGCACCCGTCCATAATATGCTTAACGAATTATAAATTATTCCCCGTCGCACATCTTCACGAGCCGGGACACTGCGTCATATGCCCGCCTGTAATATTCCTCCGGGGTATATTTATCCGCGTAAAAAGTATTGTTGTCGCCGACTATCTCGAGCGTCAGCGTACCGGTGAACCCGGATTTTTTTATATGTTCCGCAAACCGTGTGAAATCAATGTTCCCGTCGAAAGGAACAAGGTGTGAGTCGTCGCCTCTCGGGTTTACAGCGGGCCCGGCCGACGCTCCGAAATTATCATGTATATGCGTATAGATAAGCCGCTTGCCGAAGATTGGCATGAACTCAAGCCCGGGAGTGAAGCAGCTCTCATGTCCGTTGTCCCAGCAGAAACCGACCTCGTCGACATTTTTATAAAGCTCCATGACAAAAGCAAGGTTGGCCAGTTTTCTCTGGTTCTCAAACGCAATCTTCACCCCCGACCCGACGGCGCGCTCGACGAGGCGATCCCATCTTGCGTGACCGATATCGTTGATACAGGGCGCGTCGTTGCCGCTTGAGAGGTGAACCACCATAACCGGTACGCCATTTTTCTTGCAGGCGTCAAGGCAGTCAGAAAGACGCGCGAGCATTGCCTCGCCCGCATCGGTGGGGGACCATATAGCGTTTATACCGTCAAAAGGCGCGTGAATGCTCTCGTATACAAGCCCTGCACCCGCAAAAACGGCGGCGAAATTCTCCGCAGTCGCGGCGTCCTTATAACCGGTGAACATACAGTCAAAGCCGATATTTCTGAATAGCTTCGCCGACTCCGCAACTGTGAGTCCTTTAATATTCTTGTAGCAAATGCCTGTTTTTCTCATAATTAAACCCCGTTTCTGGTTGAAATTATATCAATTTTAACATATTAAAGGTTATTCGTCAATAAGCCGGCACAATTATAAGTGTCATATAGGAAAATAATCCCTCCGCCATAGCGCAGAGGGATTATAATAAAACTTCGCGTCCCCCGCCGCTCCCCGTCCTCAGCCTCCCCTAACAGGGGAGGTGGCGCCGTAGGCGACGGAGAGGTTTCGCTTTCAAAACGTCTCCGATCCTTGGGTGCGGTGTGACTCTCTTGCTGCGTGGCAAGAGAGTCACCCAGAGAAACACGCGGAAAGGAACCAAGGTTCCTCTCCGGACTCCTCCTTTTGCCGCCGCGGCGACAGCGCAGCCAGCGCCGCGGCGGATAGGCTGTGTCCGGTTTGTGTAGCGGGCAAAACGGCTCGGTCAAAAGCTCTCTACCGTTTTGCCTCTGCGCCCTCTGACACCCGGCTTCATTTCACGCCGGTTTGTCTCGCAATTGTTTGACGCCCAAATCTATCGCTCGCCACTGCTCCCATGTCAAAAAACGTCCACACATAGGTAAGCTTGCTTCCTACCGTAGTGAACGTGTCTCCCGTCCAGTATTTTTACCGTTAAACAATTCTTAATCATCAGCCAATCCAATTTATTAAAAAGTTCCTGAAGGTGGTCTGGAGGGAACTCCTTTCTCAAGGAGTTCCCTCCAGCGTTCCCATCCCCCCCGTCACTGCGCCGCTATGAATGCTGCGAGTGCGTTTGATATTTCGGTCGCTGCCGCGCTGACTTCAGCGTCGGCAGCGGTAATGATTCCGAGTGCCACGAGAAGTCCCTGCAGCTTTATCCTGTCGGCCTCGATCTGCCGAGCGCAGTCGGGTATGTAACTAATCACCGCTGGGGTGCCGAGCGGGGCTTCGACGTAAGTGCCGCTCGCGCTGTCGTATTTCTTAAGCGTCTCAACCCCGCCGGTCGCCGCACGGTATGAGGTGGGCAGAGCGACGTCTGTCACCACGGGCGAGGCCAGCTCGTAGTAAATTTTCTGGCTGCTCACGCTCTTTGAAAGGGTGAGCGTCGTCCCGCTGACGCTGCCGACGTTTCCGCCGGCGGTGAGGTAGGACGTCCCACTCTTCGCACCATCGAGCGTCACCGGAGCGCCGTTCTGCGCGGTGACGGTCTTATATGTTATCCGCCGGTAAAGCTTGCCGTTTTGGGTGTCGAGCCTGTCGGCGACACCGTCGGGCAGCCGGCAGAGCTCGTAGTTTTCAGAAAAGTTCAGCTGCGACTCAAATCCGTTCGCCTCTGTTCCGGCGCTCCATATTCCGCCGGCAAGCGCGTTTGTCAGCCCCTTTTCATGGTACGAGCTTCCGACAATCTGGCCAAACTCAGCAGCCGTGAAGTTCTCCATACCCATCACACTCAGGTCATAAGCCGTCAGTTTCCGCAACCTTATCACCTCCTCGGTGACAGTCAGTGCAACGGTTATTGTAGCGTTGTTATTGGGCTGCGACTCGGCTGTGCCGAGAATTCCGTAATATGTGAGAGTTACCGCCGTGCTGCCTCCGTTAAATGTCCAGCCGGTGCCACTTATGTACTTGAATACATAACTCCCGGAAACGGCTCGGGTACCGAGAGCTCCGGCAAACACCGACGCATTTACGCCAAGCCCCGTGATGCCGTTAACGCCCGACGTGGTCAAAGCCGCAGCAGCTCCCCTTGCATAGGGATACGAAAATGTCACAGTAATGACCGAACCCGCGCGCAGACTTTCGTCACCCGTACTGAATGACACCGTGATGCCGTAATTTGAAATATTGATATTCTGACCAATCCCATTCAGTTTCCACCCGCCGTTGTAAACAAACCGGTAAACCCCGCTTGCCGCGGGAGAAAATGCACCGATATGTTTTGAGAAAGCTTCAGTGTCCAGCGTAACATCCAGCAGGGGTCCCGTGTGACTGAAAGACGCGCTTACCTCGCGCATATCCTTTAAACCAATCCGCCCGTCATACGTCGCTCTTGCGGTAATTATACCCGACACAACCTGCCAGTCGTCGTCGGCCGCGGAGTTTATGAGATGCCCGCTCTCTCCCCCATCATCGGCAAAAATGAAAATCCCGGAGGCTTTCGCCGGACTCTTTATTTCGCCGTTGATATAGTATTTATGTCCCGATATGAAGCTCATCGCCCGGCCTACCTTTTTCTCCACCGGCCCGGCCTGCGCGGCAGTCACCTCAACTGTGAAGGAAGCAACCGTATCACCGTTCTCGTAAACCGTAAGCGTGACTACACCCGCGGCAAGACCTTTAACGTCCCAGCCCTCGCCGTTCGCCATCTCGGTTATTCTGACAATCCCATCCTTGCCTGCCTCGCAGGTCTGAAGCCCTGTATCGTAGCCGTCAACGCTTACAATCCCGCCGAGTCCCACCGTATAGTCGGCCGTGCCCGGGTTCTCAGTTTCAGGCGGGTCAATCAGAAGGTTCCCGATGCCGCCGCTGACCGTCAGCGTGCCTCCCTCTGCCTCCCAGCCTGAGGCGTTGGCAAAGTTGCCGTTCTCAATCAGCTGCACGACGCTCATCCCGTCAAGTTGCTTCAGCTCCGCTGAGGCAATCTCATTTGCCGTCTCTCCCGCCGCTGTCGTGCGCTTCAAAAGTATACCGCTGACCTCGATATGTTTCACCGGATTCAGGTTGCTGGCGCAGCCGGCGGCAACACTGAATAACGGCGCGTATGCGTTGTCGTGGTTATGCCCCGCCGCGGCATACCGACTGTCGTGTTCGTGATTTATCGCTGCGTAGCTTGAGCTGTGATTGTGTACTGCCGGCGCGTAAGTTTCGCTGTGCCCATGTATCTTTGCGGCGTACGCACTGTCATGATTGTGTGACGCCCCGGCTTTTCCTGCCAGCGCCGAATAAACGCCCCCCGACGTCACTCCCCGCCCGCTGCCCGCCGCCGGTACCGAATCAAGCAAAGGTTTGTTTTTTACATAATCGGCTGCCCCCGCGTCGGTCTGGTTCCAGTCGGGCTGCACATTTACCTCGGCCCCCGACTCGATACCCGCAAGCTTTTCCTTTTCACCGTCTGTAAAATCATTTGCCGACAGCCCCATCCCAAAAGCCTTATCGACCTTGCCGCCGAGCGCCGTCATGATCTGCGACACCTGGCTCGGCGTTGGCACAAGAGCCTCGTTCTCCGCCGGCACGCTGGTATCGAGCACGCGGATCATCCCCTCGGCCGTGATAAGCACCCTTTCCCCGCTGTATCCGCTGACCACAAACCTGCTCGTCCCGCTCACATTCATGACCTCAGCGGGAATGTTTATCGGCACCCCGCCATAAACCACCGCAACCGGGTCGCCATCCAGCGGATAAAAACTTACCGATACCGCGAGCCCGTCCCACTCCTGACTGAACAGAAAATCAAGCTTCTCTATCCCGTAGCTCCCTCGCGTCCCCGCAACAAACCTGCCCGGATTCATAACATACTTCTCGATTTTTATTATCATTCCCCATATACCTCTCAAAAGCGCTCTCCGTTATCCCACGTAATTATATCCCCCGCCGCTCTGCCGCGACTGACAGATATCTGTCAGCGGGACGGAGATGCGGGGGTTACGCGGCTTTCTTGAAAGAAAGCCTGGCAAAGAACTTTTTAGAAAAATGGTTTTACTACTCGACAAAATCTGTTTTACAATTATGGACGGCGGCACAGTTGGGCCCCACATCCCTGCTGTGCCGCCGGGGACGGGGATGCGGGGGTTACGCGACCTCTTGTAAGAGGCCTGGCGAGAACTTTTCAGAAAATATGTTTTGGCGGCACAGTTGGGCCCCACATCCCTGCTGTGCCGCCGGGACGCGGAAACGACGATTAAGTAAATATTTGCTTTCCCCAATTCACCCGCCATTACTAACAATTAAGAGGCCCGCTGATATACGCTTCACCGAACAGCCCAACATAGTTCAACACACTAAACTGACAATTAAGTGTAAGTTGTATAATTCCCGCCGGCGCACACGCTGCCGAGCCGTTAAAAATATACCTTCCGAGAGCCAAAAGGAGGAGTCCTGAGAGGAACCATGCGGTTCCTCTCAGCGTGTTTCTCTGGACACTCTCTTGTCACGTGACAAGAGAGTGTCAACCGCATCTCCGTATCCCCGCATCCAAAATTCAATATTGCCGGATAACGCCATAACCGATATTGAAACAGCATAACCGATATTAAATCGGCCCTACAGAAAAATAAAAACCAGCCCCGCTGCGGACACCGCGGCGGGGCACAAAGTATTCAGTTATCTATAAACTCCACCGGCCGCCCAAGTCTGTCCGACTCAAACGCCGCTTCCATAACCCTCATCACCCTCATGAGCTGCTCATGGGTCACTATCTGTTTCTCAGCTCCGTCGATTGCCCTCACGACATTCCGGTAGAAGTCATGCACATCCGACTCGGGGCGGCGGATGAAACTCTCGGTTATTGTCTTCTCATCGCGCGGCGCCATTGTTTTGGTAAGTCCTGCTGCTGTGACCACCGGCTTGACATCCTTCTCGTCCCAGTTACGGCAGGATACGACGCGGCAGTCTTCCTTCCAGTCATTAATGATCGCCGATCCGTTTGTGCCTGTCATATAAAAACGCGGCATGGCGATAAAGTTGCTCGTCCCGACCTCAATCAGGGCGGTCAGCGAGTCCTTAAAATACAATTCGAGCCTGAATCCGTCATCAACTTCGTAGTTTGTGATATGGTTGAGTCGGCAGTAAACCCGTTCGATCTTCCGGTCGTAAACGATACCCAGCATCTGGTCGATGAGATGCACTCCCCAGTCGAGCACCATTCCCCCGCCGTGTTCCTTTTTACCCCGCCAGTCTCCGGGAATTCCACGCGAGCCATGTATCCGCGACTCGACCGACGTGACCTCGCCGAGCTCTCCCGAAGTGTAAGCCTGCTTCATCATAAGATAGTCGCAGTCCCAGCGCCGGTTCTGGTGAACGGTAAAGAGTTTTCCGTACTTATGCGACGCTTCGATCATTTCTAAAAGCTCGCCGGACGACATGGCGACCGGCTTTTCGGAAATTACATTTTTCCCCGCAGCCATAGCCGCAATAGCCAGCGGTTTATGTAGTTCGTTAGGTGTCGCAATAGTAAGCAGCTCCACCGACTTATCTGCCAGAAGTTCCTCAAAGGATGAATAAGCGTGAATGCCGTTTGCCTCGGCGAGCGCGCGCCTCTCGGGCTTTATATCGTAAATTCCCGCCAGTTCTACGGCGTCGCTCTTAAGTAAATAGCGCGTGTGCCAGCCGCCCATTCCGCCGTAGCCGATGACAGCGGCTCTCTTTTTCATATTCGTGGTCATTCCGGATCCTTCCTGTGAACAGTAATTTTCATAATATATTATAAGACTTTTTGTTTGTGTTTTCAAGTCACAAATGGCTTAAAAAAGGACAAATATTGCGCACAGAAAATTGATTGCGCCGATCGTTGTCCCCGCCGGCCTTGTCTCGCTGAGAATTGTTGTGCCGTCAAGGTTATAGGTGATTGTTTCTTACCTGTTCTGATTCCGCCCACGTTGTACGTAATAGTATTCGGTCAAATCAATAAACTTTTAAACTATAAAAACCATAAATTTGAACAAATAATTTAAGTCGGCTCCGGTTTCCATTTCTGAAAACCGGAGCATTATTTTGTTGAATTATATTATGTTAATTACTCTTTATAATAAACTCCTTCTCAAGTTATCATCATTTTTTTAATAATTTTTCCAGCCCTTTCTCTGCTTCTTTTTGTGAAATTTCAGTAAAATTACTTATAACTTTATAAATTAATTCTTTTTTGTCACTTATATCAGGGTAATTAACTAAAGTGTCTTTTATGCTGTTTTCGAGTAAAGTATGAAAAGACTTTATTGCTATAATGTTAATTAGTATTACTATTATTAAATATACCATAAGTTGTAATCCGATCATGATTAAGGAGATTATATTCATTTTACCATCTGATTCCGTTACCACATCTATAATTACACAAGCAATTATTGTTATCAAGAAAATTATATTAGAAAGGAAAATGATCAATCTAAACTTTCTATATGTTAAATCTGTAAAGACATGAACATGGGTAACCGATTTATAAAAAGTCATAAAAGGTGATATTGTAAATATAATACTTATAACTATCAATAAAATACCTATTTCCATAATTAACTCCAAAGATAACCTTATGTGTTTTATACATGAACCTGCAGACACCGTCTACGCCGTAATAATACCGTATCGTCCCCACCGGTCTTTTCTCGCTCAGTATTTTTGTACCGTCAATCTCATAGGTGATATTAGTCTCTTGTATCCCATTCTCGTGTTTGCACCCGGTAATATTATAACAAATTTCCATGCAAGCTTCAAGTCATTATTTACATTTTATCCAAACATTCCATAACAGCTTTTATAAAAATGTTGAATAATATTTCCTCTTGTAGTATAATACAAAGCAGTACTGAGAAAAGAGATAAATAAATGTCAGAAATTTTCAATCCCGTAATAAAGGAATTCATGGTGCCGGTGGCCGACGGCACAAAACTTTTCACCCGCGTCATGCTGCCACAGGAGCCGGATGGCAAAAAATTCCCGGCGGTCTTCCACCGCTCGCCCTACGAGGCCGGTGCCTCTGCCGCCGCGTTCACGGCTGAGAACATAAAAGGCCCCTTTCACGACTTTCTTGAGACCGGTTACGCTGTGGTAAACCAGCACTGCCGTGGGACAGGTCTCTCCGAGGGCGTTTTCCATAATATGATGAACGAGCGCGAAGACGGCCTTGCGACACTCGACTGGATTAAGTCGCAGGACTGGTACGGCGGCGGCATATACCTTTACGGCGCAAGCTACAAAGCCTTCGTACACTCTGCATATATCCCCGATCACCCCGCTGAGGTGAAGGGTGCCGTGCTCGCCGTCATGCCCTCGAACCTGTTCTACGTTTCGTATGAGAAAAAAACATATAAGCACGACCTCTACACCCTCTGGTTCACCCGCCTCTTTATGAAAAACCAGCTGAACGCAGAGGAAAAATTCGCACTCGCCAAAAAGGAACTGAAAAACCGCCCCCTCATCGAACTTCCCGATCGGGTTTACGGCTTCAAGGTCCCCGAAATGACCGACACCTTCCTTCACGGCAGCCCGGACGATAATTTCTGGCACTCCGGCGTCGGCTTCGGTGACTCCTATGCGGCGCCGCACACCATCGACATCCCGCTGCTCCTTATCGGCGGCTTTTACGACATCCACTACAAAGGCACCCTCGACTACTGGGACCGCCTCAACCCCGGTGCGAAGAAAAAGTCGGCCTTTCTCATCGGCCCCTGGGGACACAGCCACAACACCCCGCCCGAGCACGAAACTCTCTTCCCCGGCTCACGCCGCGGCCGCCCCGAGGTCGAGTGGTTTAACCACCTAAGGCTCGGCACCCCGCTTAAAAACCTGCGCGAGGGTGAAATCACATACTACTGCGCCGGCGAGGGCTGGCGGCATACCGAAACTCTCGGCAGCGGCAGTACTTCCTCACTTACGCTTTACCCCACCGAAGCCGGCACCCTCTCCCCCGCCCCGTCAGCCGGCAGCCGCAGTTACGACTACGACCCGAGGAACCCCGCCTTCTTCCCCGGCGGCTCAAATGTCTTCCAGTCGGGCAACGCAGGGCTGCAGCCGCAGCCCGAACCAAATTTCCGCCCCGATGTACTCAGCTTCGTCAGCGAACCATTCACGAACGAAATCACCCTCGACGGGGAAATACATGCCCGCCTCGAGGTCTCAAGCAACTGCACCGACACAGCATTCTTCGTACGCGCCGACCTCATCCGGGACGGCGTGACCTGGTACATGCGCGACACCATCGTTAACCTCTCCGACACCCTCGATAGTTACACCCCAGGGAGGCGCGTCGCCCTCGATATCATCCTCGACCCCGTTGCCTGGAAAATACAGCGCGGCGACCGCCTGCGCTTCGATATCTCCTCCTCCGACTTCCCCACCTATAACGCCCACGCCAACACAAGTATCCCCTGGTACAGCGCATGCCGCACCCGCGTGGCGCATAACACAGTCTACATGGAAAACACTGCATTTGAACTGAAGGTGCGTTAGATACGCTGGGAGGAACTCCTTTCGGAGGAGTTCCTCCCAGACCCTCCTTTGGAACTTTTCAATCTATCTGGCTTGGCTTAATTCATCGTCAACAGCGGCAGCCACCGGTTGGGCCCCACATTCCTGCCGGCGGCTGCATTGAAATAATCCCAGATAAATCAATTTTGCTTCGTCCAATTCACCCTCCATCACAATCAATTAAGAGGCCCGCTGATATACGCTTCACCAACCAGCTCAACACAGTTCCGCACACTAAGCTTTCAATCCAGTGTAATTGTTATAATTCCCGCCGGCGCACACTCAGCCGAACCGGAACAAATATACCTTCTGAGCACCAGAAGGAGGAGTCCGGAGAGGAACCATGGGTTCCTCTCCGCGTACTTCTTTGGTGACTTTCTTCCTACGAGGGAAGAAAGCCACACCTCGTATCCAAAATTCGATACCGCCGGAAAACGTCGGGCCGATATTGAATCGGCCCCTACAGAAGTATTGCCAGATATAAAAGCACTCAGCATCAAAGTTTCGATGCCGCCAGACAATCAGATATAAAATGCCCATATTATATAAGAATTAATATTAAAATCCCATCCCCCGGAACTTTTTCTCCCCTCCTCCGTCATATACCTCAGAACACCCCCGTAATAAAAGATACGAAAGGAATGGTAAACATGAAAAGAAGCATAAGATTCCTAACCATAGCGCTCACCATGTTCCTCCTCCTCCCCCTTGCCTCCTGCGCGGCCGGCGGTAAAACCCCGCTTGGCACCCTCGCTCCCGGCTCGATGCTGAGCGTCAGCAAAAACCTCACATACCTATCGGCGATGTCCGACGCCTCGCGTAACGCTGCGTCGGCCCTGTCGGATAACGACATCACCGCAATGGCCGACTTTGCACTTGACCTTATGAAGCTTTCAGGTGAGAAAGAAACAAACGAGCTGGTCTCCCCGCTCTCTGTCATGCTGGCGCTCGGCATGGTGACCAACGGCGCCTGGGGTGACACCCGCGCCGAGCTTGAGGAAACCCTCGGTATGAGCGCCGACGAGCTCAACACCTTCCTTAATTCCTTTGTTCTCTCGCTGATTAACAGCGCCGACGCCTCGCTTGTTTCGGCCAACTCGGTCTGGGTGAGCAACGACCGCGGACTCTCTGTCCGGTCAGACTTCATCGAGAACGTCGTCCGCCACTACAACGCCGAGATAGTCAGCGCGCCCTTCGGCGATAAGAAAACACTTGACGAAATAAACGACTGGGTAAACGACAACACCGACGGCATGATAAAGAAAATTCTTGAAAAGCTTAATGATGACGATATAATGGTGCTCCTCAACGCCCTGACCTTCGATGCCGACTGGTACGACAAGTTCGCGCAGGAGGCGCATGACGGCAGTTTCACAAACTCCGACGGCTCGGTCTGCACCGCCAAAATGATGAACGGCAAAACTCACAGTTATATTGAAGGCAAAAATTGCGTCGGCTTTAAGAAAAACTACGCCGGCGGCGCTTACAGCTATATCGCTCTGCTCCCCGACAAAGGTACGAGCATCGAAAAGTTCATCTCCTCGCTCGATGGCAAATCTTTTCTTTCTCTTGTTAACAACGCCAAAAGTACCGAAGTAAATATTACCCTTCCGAAGTATTCATTTGACTTCGAGCTCAATATGAACGATGTCCTGAAGGCCATGGGCATAAAACTGGCCTTCGATGACGAAAAAGCTGATTTCACCGCACTCGGCTCGATGGACAACGAAAACAACATCTATATCTCACAAGTCATACACAAGACGCATATTGAAGTCGACGAATCCGGCACTCGCGCTGCAGCCGTCACCGCTGTCGTAGTGACTAAAACCTCTTCAGCCAACATGGATCCCAAAACCGTCACCCTCGACCGTCCTTTCGTATATGCAATAATCGACAACGCAACCGGCCTTCCCCTCTTCATCGGCGCTGTCGAAAACCTCGGCTGACAAGAAACGGCTCCGGGCATTGCCCGGAGCCATTTTTTTAATTTATAGCTGCTTCTTTTTCTTTATTCTTATCATTTTCGCCTTGGCCGTATTCCGCATAATAACCGTAGCCCTGGTATTTCTGATAATATTTCTTGTAATATGTACCTTTCTTTTTCTGAACGTGGTTGAGGATCACCCCGAGGATGTGGCAGCCGCTCTTCTCAAGCTGGTTCTTAACGTTCAGGACATAGCGGTATTTCACCATATCTATGCTTACCACAATTATCGCACCGTCGCAGAGTGACGCTATAACGGCGCCGTCGATGACCATCCCGAGCGGAGGCGCGTCGATTATGACATAATCGTAATCTTCTTTCGATTCTTCAATCAGCTTTTTAAATCTCATAGAACCGAGAAGTTCAACCGGGTTCGGCGGGAACTTGCCGGCGAAAATAATATCGAATCCCTCTTTTTCGGCTGTATAAATAACGTCTTCCTTGTTTGCCATGCCGGAAAGGTACTGCGAGAGACCGATTACACCCTTTTCTTCGGAATATCTTGCGATCATAACTGATTTGCGCATATCCGCGTCGATGAGCAGCACTTTCTTTCCGGTCTCTGCCATAGCCCGTGCGAGCTCAGCAGAAACAGTCGACTTGCCTTCATGCGACTCGCAGCTGGTTATAGCTATCACCTTCACATCGGTTCCGCAGAACTGTATGTTAGTGCGGAGTACCTTGAACGCTTCTCGTGTAAAATAGTCGTCGGTTGTTTTAAATTTTAATTTTATCGGAATCATGTCCGGAGCTCCTAATCAGTATTTGGTATTGTATTTATTTATTTTTTGTATCTGCAATATTTGCTATTCCTGACGCCCGTATCTCCGCCAATGTTTGGGATCAGCCCGAGAACTGTCAATCCAATGTGCCTTTCCACATCGTCCGGAGTTTTTATCTTGTCGTCCAGGACATACAAAAGAACAAATATGCCGTAAACAACAACCATAGCCAGGAGAGCTGAGACAGGTGTCAGGGCAGTAATCATCTGATTTGCGGGTTTTTCACTATATGTTCCTTTATTAACCAGGTTCACCTGGTCAATTCCGAGTGTTTCCATTATACTCTCTGCTCCTGTTATGCAGAGCTCATCGACAATTATTTTAGCATCCATGGGGCTCGGAGCGGTTATTGATATTTCAAGTATACGCGATTGCGTCGGGTTCGAGATTGATATCATCGACTGTAGCTCTCCGTATGTAATCGGCAGCCCGAGAACATTTATAACCTCATCGAGTACCTTGTGGCTTGTCAGAAGAATCTTGCAGTCGTTGACAGTGCTGAGCGCGAGACTGAAATCGGCTGTCGATACAGTACTCGACGATCGGTCGTTTTCCTGCCGGAGCAGATAAATCATAGCCGTGGATTTGTAGACCGGCTTGTAACTGATGAGAGAATAGCTCAGCACAATAAGAAATGTGAGCAAGCCGGCTGTAAGTATCGGGATAAGATGAGATGTAAAAATCGACCAAAGGTCACCCAGTGTCAGTGTAATCTGATTCTCTTTTTGATCCATATGTTAACCTTTATTAATTATTACGGATGCCCAGAATTCTGTCCGGGTTTTTCTGGAAAAGCTTTACGGCGTATTCTTCACCGAATTTCTTTTTTATCAAAGCCGCCGCGCCGCCGAGGTCCGGATTTCGTTCATTTGTGCTGTGGGCGTCAGACGCAATAACGTCACAAAGGCCGCGTTTTATTATCTTAAGTGATTTCTTCTGAAGATCCTTACCCCAGCTGCCGCATACCGATGTTGAATTTATCTGTACCATCACGCCGAATTCCCTCAGTTCCTTAAGGGAATTAAACGGCGATTTGATGCAATAGTATCTTTCGACATGAGCAAAAACCGGAATGTATCCACTGTTGACAAGGCCAAGAAGTGCATTCCTTATTTCAAACCAGAGTGCCCCGGAATGAAAGTCTACTAAAACGAACCTTGTGCCGTTCAGCGTCCTGCATTCCCCGGTTCCTAGATATTCAGTTCCGTTTTCGCAGTAAAACAACTCGTTGCCCATATGCAGAGACATATCGGGATATTTTTCCGCAGCATAAGCCTGCAGGCTGGAAAATGCCTTGTCCGCAGCCATTCTGTTATTATTCCAGAGTACTTTATTAAAGTGAGGGGTAAGACAAAGTCTGCGCGTCCCCGTCCGGTAGGATATGTCGAGCATTGCATACATTTCGCGCTCGTCAGATGCCCCGTCGTCGGTGCCGGAGAGCATATGGGAGTGTATATCGGTATAATATTCCATCAGTAAGATATCTCCTTAACCGTAAATATGATACTGATCCGATTCGGATTATACCATGTTTATAGGTTTATGTCAAGAAAAACAATATGGAAGCACGGGGTCAGCGGCCATACCGGCCTTCCGTTTTGTG
>JAEAME010000577.1_pt1 | contig 35809 bp, 25 predicted proteins | sample 8958731 | NCBI WGS metagenome assembly JAEAME01 (sample SAMN16933194, study PRJNA681113) | bioreactor sludge metagenome | isolation source: anerobic bioreactor sludge (Control) | place: India:Bengaluru | collected 2018-10-24
TCTTCCGATCTCCAGCCCCAACTGCTTCATTCGTTCCTTATCCAGCTCTTTTTCCTGAATGTTTTCAATATACTTTTCAAACTCGATGGGGACAGTACCCAGATCGGCACTCTGACTCAAGCCAACCTTTTCAGCAAGGATTTGGGAGATCGATTTATTGAGATAAAAAACCTGCTGAAAAATTTTATCGATCTCGCGACTATCAAGCTTAACCAGCGTCTGATGGTTTAAATTTGATAATGTCAAACTAACCAGTGCGTCTTTTAAATTATCTGTCGATCTTTTCTGGAGCTCATCATAAATCTGCGCTGTATTCAAATCACGGCAATCAATCGGCGCCAATCTGAACATGGGTCGGGACGGAGTTTCGATATAATCGAAAACCTGCTTTTCAAGATCGACTTGTACAAATCCGGTCGGATTCTCTGCCTCGCTGAAGCTGGTTCGTTCAGTAGATCCTGAATAAATGATGGTTGGTTTGATTTTAATGTGTTTGTGATAATGACCCAACGCGATGTAATCAAAAGTTGCTTTGGTTACTTGTTCCAAATCAGGCAGTCGCTGTTCGTTAAATTCTCCCATTGAGAACGATTTCTGTCCTGCCCAGGAGCCATGGGTAACCAAAATCTGAAATCGGGCTTTTTTAGCAGACTTGATTGAATCAAAGGCAGTTTGCAATTCTTCGGTCAAAGAGCAATGGGGAATACAATGAATCGCGCAATCTTTAATTTGAAATTTCTGATACTTACTCTGGAACGCAGCATAAACATTGGGGAACAGTGCAATAGATTCAAAAATTGATCCGGTGGCTCGAATTTTTGGGGTGGAATGATTGCCTGAAATCACGATAAAGGGAATTCCTGCATCGCTTATCTGCTGGATTCCTTCTAACGCTACAGCTATCGCCCGATTGGTGGGGCGAGTGGTATGAAACAAATCTCCAGCATGAACAACAAAATCAGGTTTCAGATGCAGAATGCCATCGATCAGAGATTTCCAGGCATTATAAAAATCCTGCTCTCGTTGATTGACGCCAGTATCAGGATCGATTCTATAATAATCTGAATAGCCAAGATGAGTGTCAGAACAGTGGATGAACTTCATAATTAAATCTTTTATCATTTAACGAATATTGTGAAAAGCAAGCCGTGAAACGTAAGACAGCAAAAGCAAATTTGCTGATTGATGTTTGGTGACTGCCGACTGTTCAGCTTTTAGCATTTACTTTTCACGTCTCAGGTCTGGCATTTTATGAAAGAAATCAATTCTCACTAATAAGCAGGTCGAATATTCCCTGAAACCAGTCGATAATCGCCAAACCCGTACTCATCAAAAAATACAAATTTCTCTCGTAAAACTTCGTAATACCAGACCTCATATTCACCCGTTGTGTAGCTCGTTGGGGTGCTATGTTCAACACGATCGGGGGGACCGAAGACGATAAACACCCGCCCCCTATCTGTTTTCCAGCCGTCTTTTCGAGAGTGACTAAAGTTGCGATTGGCCTGCTCAACGCGCTTGTAAAATTCATTGAACAGCTCATTCTCAGGGGAGCCAGGATTGGGATTGCGCTTATCCCAGAACGCTTTAAATACACTATCACTTTTTTGTTCCGGCGCATCATTCAGCTTTTTCCAGTCATCAGCATCAGTTACGTACAGCAATGGTCCGATACGATCATTAACTGGCAAACCATCGAAGCTTGCGGCCACCCCAGCAACAAAGTACAAATCTTTTTGAATGATTTTCGATTGCCCTTCACTGGTTGCTTTTAAAGATAATTGATTTTCTCCCCGAACCATGCTCTCTTTATTGATCTGCAATAAGATTTTCGTGATTTGTTTTTTGGGAATGATTTCCTGGGAAAAATGAAATCCCTCTCTGCCATTTTTTTGTCTCAGAGTGGATTCGATTGTTATTGGGCTTCCATTTTCAAAGCTAACAACCTGGGCATAAACAAAAATTTTCTCCTGAACCGGAATCCTTAAGGATGAAACGATATTGTCTATTTCAATAGAATCAGAATCGGCTTCTGTTACTAATAATATATCACTCACTTCCAGCTTGTTCTTTTCAAAGGTGCGCACGGCTTTCTTTCGTTCCAGCGATCGACTTCTGTTGGAGGTCATATCCAACAGCCGGAACTGAAATAAATATTCATCAGGCGGCAACTGGTAAGTAAAGCGATGAACACGCTGAACTTTGGGATCGATGGTCACTGCGTAATTTTTTTCGGTTACATGAAAGGTCTTATCTTCTGTCAATACCGAAACGCCTTTTTGATTTGAAATTCCGATATTAATCTGATACCGCGCTGAATAAGCGGAATCTCCGAAGATAAATTGCAGATGTGAATTTCGGACCCACACATATATTTGCGTTTCTGGATTTTGAAATCCTTCACTCGGGAACGAAACAATCTCGTAATCAAATCTTGGAAGCAGCTTTAAATTTTCCTGGGCAGGCGCTTGGTTTGCCAGAATTAAAATCAAGATAACAATCAACAACCATTCTGCTCTATTTATTGTTCGCATAATATTCTCACCTTTTGTTTGTCTAAAAATCGAGGCCAATGGACCAATAGTAAACCGGTTTATTCACGCCATCAAAGTCGGTCCGCCATGTCCCATCAAACCGCAATATAAAATAATAAGCATAAATGCGGATCCCATAACCGAATCCGGTAACTATATCCCGAACATAGCGATCGCCGTTAGGCTTGGTCGAAGTAAAGCGCCAGGCATCATCATCGGACCACGCAGAGCCCGCATCCATAAAGAGCAAGCCCTCTATATTTGATAGTCCGATTTTCAAGGGGAATTTGGTGATCAAATATTGAATGAACGGGAAACGAAATTCCATGTTGAACAAAGCGGCTCTGGTTCCTACCAGTTCATACAGTTCTGCTCCTCGAAGCGGCATCATCCATTCTGAAAGAAAGTAATCAGAAATATCGCTGTAGCTGATATCCTGATAGAATTTGTAATTCAACCAGTTTTCGACGCCACCCATGATGAACAGAGTCGGATTTTTGCCAAAGCTGGCGCCGCCCGACAATCGGGTCGCTATGGTGTAGCCTTTGCCCAGCGAATAGTATCGTCTGAAATCAATATTGCCGGTAACAAATTCTTTGCCGTCTTTGCCAAGCTTCGGACTCCCAGATAATCCGATATAATTTCGATTCCCCTTGGCTGGGCTGATATCCCACCAGATGGTATTGTCCGTATTATAGGCAATACTTGGCATCAGAACTGAATAGCTGTACGGTTCAAATGGGTAAGAAATAAATTCCTCCCGGATATTAAAATATTGCACTCCCAAATCGATCCGACTAAATCGTGAGAGCGGGTAAGAAGTATTGGCGGCGAGTCCCCGTCTCAAAAACCGAACATATCCTAAGTCAGTAATGAAGTAATTCACAAACTGATAGCCTACTGTTGACCAGTTTATGCGATTTTTTAGATTGGTGTAGCCCAGGAGGAAATCGCTGTTATTCACGTTTTGATTTAAATTTGCCCCGAGCACCACCTGATGATCGCCCAGTACATCGCTTAGATTGATTTGAGTCAGACCATAGACTCCAAAAATCGGATCGTAGCCCGCATTCATTCCAAAATAGTCAACTCCAAATTTTATTTTATAGTCATGAGTCTTGAAGGCTCCGCCCGGCTCTTTGAAATCTTCCGAAGCCAGCTTCACTTGCTTTTGCTGAACTCCGATTTCATCCGTGATCCCTTTTCGAAAATTTGAACCGAAAACATAATTCGAAAAATCCTGACCACTTCGCACCGTAGTCTTAATTTTATCCGCTTCGTCTTGATCGCGCTCCAGTGAGTCTATTCCCTGGAATTTATTTCGTTCTAAAATATATGCCGTCGGTTGCGGTTGAATTTCTTTTTGCTCGATAGCGCTAAATGGATCAGCCCAGATATAAATGTCGTAGCCAGCATTAGAAAAAGCAGTGAACGCCAGTCGATTGCTTTTAAAACCGATGGAGAGCTGAGCGATACCCGTAATCATGTCCGTAAGCGCTGTCACTTCTTCTGTTGCTATGTTCATATAATAGATATTTGAAATCCCGCTGTTATCTGACACAAATAGCAAATGAGTGCCATCGGGCGTCCACTGCGGTGATTTTTCATCGAGCACATCGCTGGTCAAACGACGCAGGCCAGTGCCATCCGCTTTAACCAGATAAATGTCCGTTGTGTGATAGTCATAGTCTTCAATTTTAATATCACCGAGCAATTCGGCTGGCTCTACATTTTCTTTTCGATCAGAAACAAAAGCGAGCATCTCACCGTCAGGAGACCAGGCCGGTTCAGCGTCACTGAATATGTCATTCGTAACCTGACGCAAGTTTTTTGTATCCATATTGTAGATATAAATATCCGCCCAGCAATTTTTTACTCCGACAAAAGCGATTTCGTTGGAGACAGGCGACCAGGCTGGGGCAAATAGTCCGTCCATCTCAAACTTATACGATTCAACCAGTTTCTTTTTGTTGACATCAAGAATATTCAAGGCATCTTCGCCAGCAGATCGCGAGGAAAAAGCAAGATATCTGCCATCGTTTGACCAGCTCATGCCGGGACGTAGCCACTGCAATTCTTCAAGGTCGGCCTTGCGTTGTCCTGAAATCACTTTTTTCAAATCTTTTTTATCGGTTGCTGAGACGACATAAACATCAAAATAACCAGTTCGGTCAGTTAGAAACGCCACCCGATCACCAGTTGGAGAAACCGCTGGACTGTTATTGACGAAATTTTGCCATTCGGTGTGGTCGGTCAATGCTTGAGCATAATCATATGGTTGTTTGCGGTTGGCAATTTCCGGCCAATATTTTTTCCGCATGTAACGCTGCCATTTCTTATCGGACTCTTCCAGATCTTCATTCAATGCCGAACGCCAGGCTCGTTCAAAATTGCGCGTTGTGCGAATGCGCTGCAATAGTTCGCTTACCTTTTGTTTGCCATACGTTTCTTCAATATAACGCAATACTGCTTGCCCACCTTTATACGCCAGGAATGCTTGAAGATAAGGCATCGGCGGTAAATACCCGCCCAACGTGGCGTCTCGAACGTACATATCCGAATCCGTGTCCCAGCCGATGGACGTATATTCTGCCAATCCTTCAATAAACCATAATGGTGGGGCTGATCGAGATACGCCCTGAAGGATCGAGCCTGGTCCCGAACCGTAAAGAAATTGCAGCATCACCGCATGCGTTAGTTCGTGATGAATCACATGTCGAAATTGTCCATAGGAACCATCGAACGGAATCACCACGCGGTTTTTTAAAAATTCAGTGAAACCGCCAACTGACTCATCGACAACATCATAAGATATATTGGTTTCGGTAAAATCATTATGGGAACGATAAATAATAATCGGTATTCGATCGACCAGTTGATAATTGAAAAGCCGATTCAACGAAACATAAGATGATTCTGCCACGTCCGCAGCGAACTCTGCCAGACGCCCAGCGCTTTGATAGTAATAAATATCGAAGTGCGTGCTTTGAATATACTCCCAGTCCTTGTCTTCGTACTGAACTTTATTCCTACCATATTTTTGGCTGAAAGCTACACCTGTCATCACGAATAAGGCCAGGCTTAACATCAGAAATATTTTTAGTCTATTCATAGCTATCCCTTTGTTTGTCTTGAATTATTTATCACTTTCAATTGCAAAACGCTGACCGTTTATACTTCAATACAAAACTTCTTTTGGAAAAAGTCTAAAATTTATTTCACTTCCGACTATTTTGTTAAACTCCGGTATTGTGTTTTAGATTCCAAATGATATGGTTTTTAATGAAGTTGCTTCAGGCACGTGAAGCTGTAACATAAAACTTACCGAGCTGAAATCAGCGTAGATTATCTTTAATCAAGTCCGCTAATCAAATGACAATTTGATAAAACTTTTTCACTGATGAATTATCAATTGTCAGCTTCTGATTTTTTATTTAAAAATTACCTTTGCCGTCGAGTCTTCTTTATAAAAAATCTCGTGCCCAGGAATCCATTTGCCATTTTGCAAATACTCAGATTTGCTAAGCATCCTACCGTCAGGCATTATTGAGCCAGTTGCTTTTACTTCGGTGATGCCATTCTGATTGCCGGTCACTAATTCGTGACTGATAAATTTTTCCCCCTCGATACTGAAAGTTCCCGTTGTATAAAATCCTGCCGTGGTGAAATAGAAAAACAACAGCTTTTCTTTGTCTTTATCCCAGTAAATTATGGTCTCGCCGCCATAAATGCCATCATTGACCGAGTGCATGATCCTGATTGCCTGTCCGTTTAAAATAAGCTCCCAGCTTGATATGTCGAACATTGGCTTTTCAGGGGTCGAATCAGCGAATTCACCCTTCCAGGTTTTGCCCACAAGCGGCAGAAAGGGTTTCAGATGTTCATTAATCGCAGGCTCGTTGTTTGTTGATGGCATCTCCTGGCTATTCGCCGATGCAAATATAAATAGTAGTCCTGTAATTAGGCTCAAAATAAAAAGTCGTTTCATTTCATCTCTCCTGGAGTTTAAATTATATTTTTTGACTTGAAGATTTTATTTTAATTTGCATGCTCAATAATTTTTGTTTTACTTCATCCGCTACGCTTTCAATGTTTCCCTGTTCTTTAGACCTCAAAAATAACCAATTTATTTCGTTGAATGTAACGCCAGTCTGTTAATAATAATAAAAAATTCCCTCTTTAATTCTGAGAACAAAAAATTTTTCTCAAAAATAAAGTGTTATATAAACCAATTACCCAGTTACCCAATTACCTGATTACCGAACTACTCTTCATATTTCAACAGAAATTCAAGATTAACTACTTTGAAACTTAATCTTCCCAAATCAGAATCTTGAGACTCAATCACGGATCGGATCACAATTCCTTCCCGGGGAATCTCAGGATTGAGCACGCTTTTGTCGTTCGATAATTCAACCAATCCATTAACATCATTCCTGCCCAAAATAAAATCATCCCGCAGAACTGGTACGGTTTCAAAGCCAGTCTCCCTGGCGAGGGCGATAAAATCCTCAAATTTCAAATATGCAAATTTATCAATATCAAATATGCTATAAATCAAAACCTTATAAGTGGGAAGTTTGTATTTGTTCCCCTGAATTTTCTGACCAAGTATTTCACCCTGTACACCGATATTGCGATTGAGCTTTCTGAGTTTGTTTTCAATATCGCATTGCCTGGCAACAATCCAGTGGATGTTGCTATCTGTTTCGAGCAATTCGAAATTTCTGGAGCAGACACCAAATTCACCATTTCTAATGTAGTAAGTGGCACTGGTTCCATCCACTTTTTCAGTGATATAGCAGCGCTTTCCAACATTTCCTGGCCGCGTCAGCACATCGGGAACGGATTGGATTCGCATTTCATCGGTCCTGGGAATAAAGCCAGGAAACCCACCTTTGATCTGCCCGCTGGTCATCACCGCTGACGGAGGCTCGTATTTCTGAACACCGATGATCTCCGAAACATCCAGTCCTTCTTTGATTTCAAGATTTTCCATCGCTTTGATACTGCCTATCGGAAAAGCGATTCCCTGAGAAACCTGTCCCCGCAGTTTGATGGTCTTGATCCGAAACTTCCGGGGTCGAAGAAATTCGTACTCAGGCGCATCAGGCAGCACGCTGTCAATTTCACAATAGACACAGTATTCGCCGACTTTGAAATCTCCTTTTTTTACAACAAGTTGCCAACCCAATACCGTGGCTTTTTCAATTTTATCAGCTTCTGGAATTGGCTCAAGATTCTTTATTTTTTGAATAGTGGCTAACTTTCTCATGTTGAAACTTCTTTCTGATTGATACTTACTCAACTTTTTATTTTCCAAAGATTGATGAGCAAATTAATTAAATTCCAATGTTTAATGATCCGATTACCTTTAGCCTCGAAATGAGTCCAATCACCCGACTTATTTTTTCCATTTTATACTGCACCCAATGCTCGGCTTCTGATTATCACTAACTGGTTTACCAGCAAGAATGGCATCCAAGGCTTCCCGAATATCTTTGCCTGTTACAGGAATATCATTGCTGGGTCGGGAATCATCCAGTTGCCCTCGATAAATACATCTCAAATTTTTATCAAAAATATAAAAATCAGGCGTACAGGCAGCCAGGTAGGACTGGGCGACCTCCTGAGTTTCATCATAAAGATATGGGAATGGATAACCAAATTGCTTCGCTACATTCTTCATTCGTTCTGGTGAATCTTCGGGATAAGCTGTCACATCATTTGAGTTGATGGCAATAAATGAAATTCCTTTCGGGATGAAATCATTGGCTAATTTGACCAGCCCTTGTTGAACATGCTTGACGAACGGACAATGATTACAAATAAACATAATTACAGTAGCTTGGTCTGATTTAAGTTCGTGAAGCGATTTTTCCTTGCCAGAAATTGTATCTGGAAGTTTAAAGTCAGTTGCCTTTGTTCCCAGCGCCATCATATTCGATGATATAGCTGCCATTTGCTCCTCCGCTTAATTTGATTTAGTAGCCCTTGTCGAATATTTTTTATCAAAATCTCTGAGAGTGATTTCATCCATTAAGTTTATCAATCTCGATTGAATCTCCTCCATTGATTTTCGGATCGGGCAATTCTCCTCGCGCTCGCAGGCTGATTGACCTTCATTATGAATGCAATCCGCAATAGCAATCGGTCCATCGATCGCTGCTACAATTCTTGAAATATTAATTTGTGTTGGCGACTGCCCCAGATAATATCCGCCTTTAACGCCCTGAACTGAAATCACGATGCCGCTTCTTACCAGGCTTTGCAATATTTTTCCCATGAGCTCCAGGGAAATATCATATCTATCGGACAGCTCACGAGCCGTGGTTAATTCATCAACCGACTTTCGAGACAGGTGAAGCAGGGCGATCAATGCATATTCAACTTTTTTACTGAATCTCATCATGAGAATTTATACCAGATTGATTTCGTCCTATTTACATTCAAAATAAAAATCATTTTTTTAAATGATTTCAAAAATTAAAACGCTGGGCGATTTGTATTGTTCCAAAATAGGACTGCTATAGTCCGATTTTAATTTTGCAAAATAAAATTTAAAGTTCAAGAAGCAAAAATTTCCACCATCCGTCAGTTGACTGATGTTTCCGATAGAAGGCCTTTTAGTTTGTGCCCAATAGACGTGTCTTGCTGAGTCATTAATCAAGGAACAACAGAATTTATTTAAAGCATGGTTGAGATTAATTCTCCTCCCAGCGTCAAATAGCTTCTCATCGAATTGACTGTCAGGCACGAATGCACGGGAAGAATCGCCACAACATCTCCAATTTCAACCCGATCAAAAAAATTGGAATCGGTTTTAATTATGCCATGTTCCTGGGATAACGCCGAAACATAAGAATTTTGAATGATAGTACCCCAGCCGGTTTTTTCGAGCAGAGCCACGTATCCGAATATTTTTTTACCTTCTTTGTCGATAATAAACTCTTTTGAGAGATGAACTGCACCACCGTAAATCACGGTTTCATTTCGTTCCCGATGTTTTGCCACCACGGGACAGGCAACAGCCACAGCAATATCCTGTTCTGCACAGGATCCGATATTGAATTGCATGACATCATAAAATACAAAATTTCCAGGACGAATCTCATCCACGCCGCTAAAATCATTGATGATGCTGCAGGACGGTGTATCGCCAATTGAAATCTGAGTCTCTGGAAAGCCTTTGTCAATTAAGCAGCGTTTTGAATTTTGCAGCTTCTGAACCGTATCGTCGTAGATGGCGCTGACTTCAGTTGCGGACCGAGCCTGATAGGTATGTCCTGCATGAGTTAATAATCCTTTGAAGACCATTTTCACTGAGCTATCAATCAGCCGAGCCAGCGCAATGACTTCATCAAAGTGATCCCACCCAATACCCGCGCGATGGTAGCCGACATCGATTTTAAGCCACGCATTAATTCTCCCGTTAAGATTTTTTTCTAAAAAAGCGACGGTTTCTTCGGACTCCACCAGCAAGTTCAGGTGAATGGATGAGGCAAGCTTGTTAATTTTTTCGATCTCCAAAATATTCACCGGAAAAGCAATGGCGATATTTTTCCAATCATGCTGGGCAAAATACAGCGCCATTTCTACCGATGAAACCGTAATCGCTTCAACTCCAAACTCCCGAAACCATTCGCCGATCTGTGCAGATTGATGGGTTTTGAAATGAGGACGGAAAAGAACTCCGCTTCGCTTAGCTTTTTCAGCCATGCGACAGATATTATTGATCGCTCGTTTTTGATCGAGCAGCAGGGCAGGTTTTTCAATTGGGATTTTGGTCAGTTTCATATTTTTTTATTTTATTGTTCCCTCGTTTAATATAAGGAATTTTAATAACGATGTCAAGAGCTTAAACCTTGGCGCTGTTTAGCATCGATGTAGTGCTCTATTTTCATGTAATCCGGGTTCAGGAGGTGTTATGGTGGATTCCGTGATAGGGACAAACTTCATCACGGATTCAGTAGAAATTGATGGTTATTGATGGGGGCGTTAGCATTTAAAAACGGAAACAGCTGTTTTTGATTGGGAGGAATTAGGACTGTTTAGAGACAAATTTTCGCTCACCTCGTAAAAGACTTCACAGAAGACAGATGCCAGGCTAATTTAAAACTGCATTAAAAATAATTACCTTATTAACCCATTAAGACATAAGAATAAAATTTAACTATTGTAATTTTACCAAAAATGAGAACTGATTTGTGGCACCTTCTTCAAGCGCATCTCCGATAAAGGCGTAATCTAATTGAAAATCCACTTTTGATGTTTGCCAGCCAAAAGAAGCTCCGGCAGTGAAATGATCAGAGGCGTACCCAGTTCTTAGTGCAAAGATATTTTGGAATAGCCAGTATTCACCGCCAATATAATATTGAAGTTTCTCATCGTTTTCGATTTTTACGAGATCGAAAGCTACCATTAGAGGAAGTTTTATCGGCACAAAACCGAGACCAGCACGAAGAACAATTGGCAATGATTCTTTTCGGTTGGATATTGTATCCCATTTTAAGCTGCCTAAAATGTTCTGCAAATTTATTCCCCAATAATATTGCTGATTCAAATTGCCAATCACTCCCAAATCAAATCCGTATCCGTTTGAATTATTATCTGCCAGCGAGTGATGCAAATACTTACCTGTTAACCCAACGCTCACATAGGGTTGAATTTGATAGGCATAACTCAAACTAAAAGCCATTTCGTTATCACTAAATTTTTCAGTTGGCTGACCTCTAAAATCCCGCCCATCAATATCTGAAACGCCAAACTGAACCCAGCCAAATCCGATTGAGCCTGTATTTGCCCAGGGCAAAGGTAAAGCAATGCCAGCAAAATTATGCATCCGATCCATGCTCATCAGGGAATACATACCCATGAATTGGATTTGCGTCACAGCAGTTAAGCCCGCCGGATTCCACCAACCCGCCGATGGATCCTGAACGACTGCTGTAAAAGCGCTACCCATGCCATTGGCGCGGGCATTTATTGGAATTCGCATAAAAGCGCCTGGTTGCCCTCCTGCCCCATCGTTTGCCACTATTTTGTTTGTAAAAGAAAAAATGATCAAAAAAAGTAATCCGAAATTGAACATATATTTTCTAGACATGGCTTTTATCCTCATGTTTTAAAAGTTATCTTAAAACAGCCACCTTCCCAACTCCCCGCTCTCCAGAACTGGATTCAATGATGTAGAAATATACTCCATTAGCAACAATTTGTCCATTATCATTTTTTCCATTCCATGGCACGCTTAGTTCCTCATTTGCTTCCATCTGATCATTATTTATTACAGTTGCGACTAACCTATTTGATACATCATAAACTTTTATTGTTATATTTCCAGGAGAAGATAGACTAAATCTAAATTTGACATTACCCAAATCTGGATTAAAGGGATTTGGATAAACATAAATATTTTCATTGTTTAGCGGACCCGATGTCGGTTGAGATGCGTTTCTAAAATCTACAAAAAAATCTTTAAAAGGAATACAATAAAAATTGTTATTGTCCTGACTGGTTCTGACAGAGATCATTCCAGCCACGATGTCTTTATTGCTTGAAATATTAAACTCAACAAATGCTGTATCCCCACCAGCGAGATCTAAAGTGTAAAGTGAGTCTCCAATTATACTAGCATCTTCAGTTACAAGTTTTGGAAAAATATGAATCCCCTGTGCAGACTCAATTCCATAATTTATTATTTCTGCTTGCAGCTTTACTGCAGCAGGTTGAATGTTGGTTATTCTTTTGTGAATACTACCAACTCCTACTGCTGTTGGAATTTCGACACCATATATTTGTAAAGAATCATAAACTGAAGTCTGTACTTCTTGAGCTATACTTAGATCGGAAATAATTCCTTCAAGTGAGGAAATTGCAGTTTCCTTCAGATTATTGCTTGCTTGACCAGTTTGATGTAGATAGGCACATAATTCAATACTGGTAGAAAATAGCGTTGTAGCGAGGCTTTTCATTTGATAACTATTAACCAATTCACTGTAGGTTTTAAAAGAATTTTTAGCGCCTTCAAAGGACGCCATAAAATCAGCTTTTGTCTTGGCATAATTTTGGTCTAATAAAATCTGATAATTTTTCAATGAATCACTGACCGTTTTTGACCAGGAAGGATCGTCGTTTTGAATTCTTGTCAGTATTTGAGTAAAAAAGTTAATGATTTTTTGATTACTGATAACATTTTTTTTATTATTATTTATAATGATTGAGTTGTTTTCCGTCGGAGATGTTAAGTTAATTCTTTTGATGTTGGTATCTTTCCCAAATGCTTGATCAACTGACGGAATAACATAAATTAAAGGTAACCTGATAATAACAAAAGCTAAGGAAGAAACACTTGCAGGCCCCGCAGTAAATAGCGAAGTGAAAGTTGCTAACAAATCTAATACTTCTGCAATCTCAAGAAGAGCAACTGCAATCTCAGGTTTGTTGATTATCAAAGATGACAACCCCATTAGTAAATTCAATACCTTGGTTGATGAATCGAATTTCTGCATAAATTCGTTTACATCTACTAAGAGCTTTGTGTTATCACCTTCTAATTTCATATCAATTAAAATATGTTGTGTATCTAAACCGTCATCGATAATGGTATTTTCTTGGAAATTTAGATCTTTTGCGTATTCAAGAGCATTAACTTGACTTGGTTTACTAAGATATTCGTACACGGCTAGCGCTATTTCTTGCATAATTGGTGTTAACAAATTATTGATAATAACTTCTACTTCAAACTCAGAAATTTCTTCAAATACATCTAGTCCTAAAAGTTCTGCTTTCCAAAAGAGGTAATTACTATATAATTCTTCAATTGCTTTGAATTCAATATTTTCCGTTAAGTTAAATGACTTTTTTAATTGCTCTAATAATAACAGTATGTTATCAGTACTACGGGTGTCCAGCCTATTAATAAACTCTGTTAATTCTCTTTTAGCAGCATTTGTAAGATCACCTTCTAAGTACTTTCCAAGACAATAGAATACGAGCTCACAGTAAAGTGTTACTGCAAAGCCTATAGAAGCCTTTGCCCAATATTCTGAAAATTCCACTGCCTGTTGTGTTGCTTGCATTGTTACTCGTTCACTCATAACTAATCGTCGCACAGATTGCAATTCCTTTGAACTTGCCTGCCCAGCTTTAGTTTTGTCGCTCACAACATTTACATAATCTTCAGTTTCTTTTTCAATCTTTTCAAAAAATGGATCAAAAAATTTCCAATTCACCCACGGACCGACTATTGGGAATTTAGAAATAGGTCGTTCAATATTAAGAATGTTGGTAATTAAATTTTGTTTTTCCTCTAAAAATGCGTTCTCGAACATATACAATTTATGATTTTTTGATCCGACAAATATTTTTTCATTATAACCGATTGCTGGCGAGGATATAATTGGATCATTGGGAGAAGTTTGCAATAATAAAATCATCTCTTTACTATAATTATCTACAAAGTAGAAGCAGCCATCGTCAGTACCAAAATACATGTTACCATGAGAATCGATTGCTGGTGAAGATTGAATTGGTGATTGTGTAGCATGCAACAATCCGTAATGATAATTTATCGTTAAATAATGAATACCATCATTACAGCCGACGTATGTTGTCCCATCAGAACTGACTGCAGGTGATGACAGAATAGCACTCCCCATAGGAAAAGAAAGAAAGAGATTCGGAGCAGGAATAGGAGTAAGTGAATAAGATAATTGATACCTATAAAGATACCCGTTTTTTGCTCCAATGTAAAGGTAGGCATTTTCAATATTTCCCCAAATTGCAGGAGAGCCGCTTATTTCATAATTGATATCATTTTGTTCGTAGTGAACCTCCATATCAGGCGAATTCAGATTAGAACTGACATCATAAAGTGTTCCATCTTTTGCAAATACATAAACAAATTCTTGTCCTATTTCGGGCCATGAAAAGACTGCCGGAGATGAGATAATTTCTTTGCTTGTTTCATGTTTCCACCTTTTGGATCCATCACGAGGATTCACAGCATAAATATTTCCATCGTTGGAACAAAAGTAAATAATTCCATTACAGCCAATAACAGGAGACGACTCAATCGGCGCAGTCGCTGGGAATTTCCATTTTACTGTTTTATTTGGGGAGATTGCATAGAGATTATTGTCATGAGAACCCACATAAATTGTTCCATCACTAGCTATAGCAGGCGATGAAGTGATCTTCCCAGTCGGGACTTTCCATATTTCTGTACAATTATCTGGACTGATTGCGTAAAAATAACCATCATCAGATCCAACATAGACGTTACCATCGAAGCCGATCGCAGGAGATGAATTAACCTCCCCTTGAGTATTACATGCCATAATTTTAACAGCATCTCCTGGACCTCTGTAAAAACTAGAAGCAGTATGTCTGGGATCATGGCGAAACATGGGCCAGGGTGTATCAGCTAAAAGTGGAGTTATAACTGGTCCGAGCTCTGCTGCAAGAAATAGAATATGGGTATCATCTTTAGCTGATCCGCCAAGTGGAATATCGGCCCTTGTCCAATTTTTTCCAGCATCTAAGGAGTAAGCCATCTTTCTATTATCTCCGCCAGCATAAACTATTCCTTCATATCCATCAATTGCCACTGTGCGCACCCCGCTATGACTTAGTTGAAAATTATTGATATCCTCAGCGGAATTATATAGATTACTTTCCGCTATCAACCATAAAGTATCCTCTCGAACTGGATCAGCCAGAATCTGACGCTGCGTGTGCAGATATTGGCTTCCTTTGATCCAGGTTGTCCCAGCATCATTACTTTCAATTATAGGATTGGCGTAGGAATGATCAAAAGTACCAAAGATATGATTGGGATCAGTCCACAAACCAGTGACATGGCGGTCCACATCCCATTGCTCTCGAGGCCAGGTACCGACCAACTCCCAGGTATTTCCCCGGTCGATGCTGCGCCAGAATGCACGGCGGTGATAAGGCCAGCCAAGTTGAATATTATGAAAGCTGTTTGCCATCATATACCATGAACCAGCAAAACCCCACACATCTCCTGGTCTCGCCTCTGCAACCATGCCATCGCCTATTTCTAAATCAATCCCAATCCAGCTTAGTCCTGCATCATGAGATACTGCCGCACGGGGATCCGTATCAAAAACCGTTCCCAGGTCAGGACCTGAAATCACCACATCGCCAAAATTTGCTCGATCCCAATATACGGCTTTCCATCCACTCTGAGTAAAGGGCATATTCACGAGCGTCCAGTTCATTCCTTTATCTTTAGTTCGATAGACTCCACTGTCGGTTACCGCAATAAGCACATTGGGATCAAATGGATTAACCTGCAAATTATATACTTCTATATCCCCCAGACTATTACTAAGATGATTCCAGGTGTTATTCTCAAAAAACCAGACTCCAGCATTGCTGGTGCCAGCCCAGACACTTGGACCTTCTTCTGATTTTCCAGATATCTCAGAAACTATAGTTGTTCCTAACGGCTGGCTTTGATTTGAATAATTTTTCGATAACCTGTTGAGTATCGAATCTGCTTTTTCAATTATTTTTTTTTCAGAGGAGTTTAATTGTTGGGCAGTTAATAGAGATGGCATAACGCAGGTATAAAGCAAAGCAAAAATTAAAATCAAAATCAGAGCGCGAAACAGATCTATTTCGATTCTTTCGCGAATGCTAACGTTTGTATCGGAGCTGTGATTAACTTTGACTTTTAATCTGCAAAAATAAGATAGACGGAACATGGCATCCTCCTTTGATTTAGATGGCATGTTGATTAGGTATTTAATAGGGGGATTAGTAATTATCTCACTGCTTATGTTTTTGATTGTGCGCAGGCACATCTAATCGGCAAATTCGAGGAAGAAGATCAGTTAAACCAGTCACCAAAGCCAGATCGTGCATCTGCTCCTGCAACACAATCTGTACAAAATTTTTGCTTTGTATTTAAGATAGCAAACTTTTTTAAAATGTCAAGTAAAATTTTAAGAAAAAGCACAATTTAATTATCAAATTTTGTTGATGATTTTATTATTCTCCTCTTATTAAATCAAGATTTTAATCTGCCAAATCATATGGTTTTAAGATCATTTTAAAATTTATTTCCTTTAAGTCAAAGTAAAAAAATATGTAATGAAACAAGATAATATTTCAATATAGTAGCTTTTACATCAGAACGTTGATCATCTCAGCTGCTATTTCAAGCAGAGACATTGTTGGCCTCATTATATAAATTGCTGTAGTGGATCGGCTGATAGACTTTGGTCAATAGAAGACGACTATCGCTAATAATAATTAAATCCGAAATTTCATCCTGAACCAAGCGCAGTTTTCGCTTTAATTGGTCATGGAATCGAATCAAGCTTTTGCAATGTTCCTGCAATAGCATTGCTAATAGCAGCATTTTTTTGGTTACTTTATAGCGATCAAGATCGGTTTTTATCGCAGCGAGATTTATCTCCCTGGTTGTGCCATCTTTGTGAAGTAGCGAATTGTGAGGTTTTAGCCTACTAGTGCTTTTTAGATCTAAAGACATTCAAAATCAAAATTTTTATAACGTACGATATGTGATGCCATCTTCTCCTATGATCAGCCTCCCAATTCCACACAACGTTTCCGATAATGCAAATAATTTTCATACGGCACTTCTTCTGGCACGCCATGATCGCAGGTGGGGATGTAGCCCCCTCGCTGGCGCATTACCGGGAGAATCCGTTCCACTTCTCGATCGATATCGGCTTTGGTTTTTGCCAGAATCCGTTTGTCGATGCCGCCAAATATCGCCAAATCAGGATATCGCTTCCCTAGTTCAACAACGTCACAACCAGCCGCGACTTCAAACGGACACATGGCATCCATGCCAATGTTCTGATAGAGTCCAATAACAGGCACGGCAAATCCGTCGGTATCGATCTGAACGTAAAGATGGCGATTTTTATCAAGCTGACGTGATTTGATATTTTGAATCAGTTGGTCGTAATAGGGGAAAAGAAATTCTCTGATCATGTCCGGAGAAATTAATGGACCATGATTGTAGCAGATATCCTCGGCGAGAAAAAGCTCATCAATAGTGACATATTTTTGGTGCTGACTGATAACCGCATCTGCCAGCTCAAACCAGGCTGTCATGCAATCATGGATTAACAAGGGATCATCATAAAACAGGTAGAGCAGGTTTTCCGGTCCGATCAGGCTGCGCAGGTACATATAGCCGCCAGTCAGATTCTGGGTGATCATGAATCCTCGTGAAGCGAACGCGGCGGCTTCTTCCATACGTTGCTTCAAATCAAAATAGCGCTGATCCGTTTTGGGGTTGAGCCGCCATTTGACATTTTCCTCCCAGGTCTTTCTATTTTTGACTGGATGATCCAGGTATTCGGGCATAAAGCCATCACGCCGACCTTTGAAATAGAGCACGTGTCGTCCCGCAAAATCCTGTACCAGCTCATAATCCCCACGATCTTCGATGATTTTTTCTTCAAACTTGGGCACAAATGCCGCTTCGCACCAGGCAAGCTGATCCAGATTATGATTACCAGGCGGATCGTAGTCGAACAATTCTGCCAGAGGAATATCCTGCGGCATACCCTGATCCTTCCAGCGTTCCAGGCAGTAATAGCCGAACTCCCGTTTGAATAATGGTGCGCCAGGAACTCGGGCGTAAGCATCCCGTAGTTTGCGGGCAGATTCATCCATTTGGTTTCGGTTCATCAGAGCATGAATTCCGTCAGGAAATTTTTGAGATTTGTCCATTCGACTTACCTGTTAAGGTTTAAATTGAAATTTAAAAAGAGTCATAATAGAAAAAATTTAATTGTCGCATGCGGATATTCCTTTTTCATCGCAATATTAAATAATATGAATGACTTTTGAGGTGAAAATAGTCTGATTGCGTTAGCCACTCCATTTCAATTTAATATAACCCCATTTAACAGATTTGTCAAGATAAAATTCAAAAGAAATCTAAATAATGGCGTTAATGAAATCAACAAAAACTAAAGCGCTGTTACGTAATTGAAAGTAGTGATTTCAAGATGGTTTTACGTTTAAATTTTGGTCAATTTGAACTTTTTTGAATTATAAAGATTTAAATTGATAAAACAGGATTGGCATACATTATGCATAGGTTTATCGTAACCAGGGGGCATAAAAAAAATCGATTTGGTTTTGAAAATTATCATTATTCAAGGATTCGTCGATATGAAACCGATGATCAGAAACGTTTTCCAGGTGGTTTGTTTAATTTTTATTGTTTTCAATAAAAGCATTTTAGCCCAATCCGTTCAATTAGCCTGGACCTCCACGAATTATTCGAATCTATCTCATTTTGGAATTTACAGAACCACACACCCTGATTCAAGCTTTGAATTGATTAATACTGTACCTTATCCCGATACCATTTATGCTGACAACAAGATGCAGTGGGGAATCCATTATTATTATGTTGCTACCTCGATTGATAAATCTGGGAATGAGAGTAATTTTTCTAATATGATCGATACCCTGCTTAGCTCCAATTCACCAGTAGAGTTGATTTCATTTTCAGCGTCATTAAGGAATGATAACGATGTGGTGTTAACCTGGCTTACAGCAACGGAGACCAATAATTATGGGTTTGAGCTGCAGCGAAGTGACAAGAATGCTAACAACTTTCAGAAAATTGGTTTTGTCATGAGTGAGGGAACGATAGCCAAGCCAAAGCATTATACCTTTGCAGATAACGATTTAGCAAGTGTAGAATATTTCTATCGGCTGAAACAGATCGATCTCAATGGCTCGTTCCAAATTTTAGATACAATTCAAGTTACGGTAGGCACGAACAAATTATTGAAGCTTTACCAAAACAATCCCAATCCTTTTAACTCCACAACGCTAATCGCGTATGATTTGCCCCAGCATTGCCAGGTCGAATTGATAGTGTACAATATTCAGGGGCAGGAAGTAATCAAGCTGGTGGATGATTTTCAAGAGGCAGGCAGCCATGCAGTTGATTGGAGCGGGAAAAATAATGATGGAAAAGAAGTTGGTTCTGGTTTGTTCTATTATAAGCTAAAAACAGCTAATGAAACAAAATTGAGGCAGATGCTACTGCTAAGATAAAGCCTGCTAAAGATGTCAGTAAATAATAATTGCCACAGTCACCAACCACAGCAATAAATTCAATAGCGTAGATTTATCCTTTAAAACCAATTGGGTCGGATCCTCGCCCTGGCCTTTTTTATGTATCAAATAAAAATAGCGAAAGATACCGTACAGAACAAATGGTATCGTATAAACCAAATTTCGAGTTCCAAATCGAGCAACGGTCTCCGGCGATACCGTATAAAGGGCATATGCCATGATGGTGCAGGCGGTAACTACGGCAATCATTTGATCAAGAAATGATATGCTATATTCGCTCAATACACTTCGTCCGATAGTGCTATTGGCCTGGTTTAAAACCAACTCCTGTCGTCTTTTCGTAAAACCCAGAAACAAAGCTAAAGTCATGGTACAAATAATAAGCCAGTCCGATGGATACACACCCGCCAGCGTGACGCCAGCCAATACCCTTAAAATAAAACCGAAGGCGATGAATAAAATATCCAGAATGACGACTTGTTTTATTTTAAGTGAATATGCCAGATTTATAACGACATAGAGAAGCAGGATGCTGAGAAATTTCAAATCTAAAATATAAGCACCGATGAAAGCAAACGTGGCTAAACATAGCGAGGCAATCACTGCCTGAGTCATCGTAATATTTTCGGCTGCCAATGGTCGTTTACATTTTTGGGGATGTTTTTTATCAAGATGAATATCCCTGATGTCGTTGAAAATATAAATGCTGCTTGCCGCCAGGCTGAATAAAATAAATCCCAGTCCAACCTTTAAAAGCAATGGAATGTCAAATAAATTTCGTGAGAAGAATAATCCAGCAAAAATAAAACAATTCTTGATCCATTGTTTGGGCCGCATTTCAATTAATAAATATTTTATATCTAACAACCCGATCATGAACTTTCTCCTTGAAAGCTATTGGTATAATCTTCCATTGATAGACCTGTTAAAATAATTTTTATTCACATCAAAACGCCAGATTCAGCTCAATCGTTGGCAGAAACGGAAGTGAATAATACGCTTTTTTGACGTGGGTGTCATTTTCAATAGTATAATCATAAACAAAAATGTTGTGATGATTGTAAATATTTTTGATTTCGAGAAACATGCGGAGCTTCATTTTTTTCAGTTCAACTGTTTTACCAAATCTAAAATCCAAGCGATGGTAGGCAGGATATCGTGCCGAATAAAACTCGCCGCTTTCCCATTCAGGAGTATCGGATAACCAGATCGGATATTGGGGAGTGAAGGGTGTACCGCTTAAATAGCGCCATTTCACATTAAGCTCCCATGCTTTGGGCAATTTGTAATTGAAGAACAGCGACAGGTTATGCGGCTGATCGGTAAACCGGGGAAATGTCCGTTGCTCAATCTTCATTTCATCCCAATTCACAAAATATGCCTGGAGTCGGGTTTGAGAATAGGCATAAGTCGCCCATATCGAACAGCGATCGGATAGTTTGCCGTCCAGGAAAAATTCGATTCCCCGACAGCGACCTTCATTGGGATTGCCGTAACATAATTCTATATAAGTTGACTGATTTGATATTCTAAAATAATGGCCAATCATATTATCCAGCAATTTCAGATAGGATTCGACGCGAAGGTTAAATTTGTCTGAAAAAGCATGTTCCACTCCAATCACATAATGAGTAGCCTGCTCAGCTTTTGGATTGGGTTCGGCTCCTTTAGTATGAGTCAACTCCGTATAGCCTGGCGCTTGATAATACTTTCCCCAGGCGGCTCGGAAAATCGTCTTCTTGGTCAGATGATAAGCGATGCTAATTCGAGGACTAAGCTGCTGATCCTTATTGTATTCAAAATAATCATACCGAATTCCGCAATTGGTATATAAAGATTCAAAAATTTTAAGCTTGTCTTGCAAGTAAACAGAAAATTTATAGGTTTTGGGAGCGATCTTTAAATCGCCATAATAAGATTCAACCAGGTCTTCCAGATTTTGCTGGTCTTTTGATAGCTGAGCGACCTTCAACTCATAATCATAAAGGATATATTTATAGGTCAAGCCAGCTTCAATATCGTGAATTTGATTGGGCAACAAGTTTAAATTCCAGTTGAATACATATTCAGTTAAGTTAAGCTTTTCTTCTTTGTCAGTTCCGATTTTATTGTCCCAGAAATTTTGTCCTTTAGAAATGATGAACTCGGATGAAAGTTTGGGATTCATTATGCTATTCCATACCAGTCCATGATAGCTATTTCCGTAATCCGAATATAACTCAACGTCTCCGCGCCATCGTTCCAGGTAGGAATTGTCCTTAGAATACAATAAATTGTAGGTGATCTGATTATTTTGGCCAGCACGTAATGATATTTTGCTCTGGACATCAAAGAACGACGGTGAAAACGAATAGTCCGTTGGGTTTAATATTCTCACTGCTTCTTTCAAAAAACTTTTACGAACTGAAAAAATCCAACTGCCCGAAGGAATTGGGCTCTCTAAAACCAGAGACAATCCTGTTCCTCCAGCGCCCAGGTTACCACGAAATTTTTTTCGCACTCCAATTCGATTTTTCATGGTGACCACAGAGGAAAGTTTATCCCCATATTTCGCTGGGAAGCCGCCGGTCAGGATAGCAACGTCATCGATGAGATCCAAATTCATCACTCCCACTGCGCCTCCGACATCTTTGAGATGGTACGGATCAAAAATTTCGATGCCGTCCAGCAGTATCAGATTTTCACTTTGCTTGCCGCCCCTGACGTGAAAGTGGGCGCTAAAGTCATCAGAAAAGCTGACACCAGGCATGATTTGCAATACCCGACAAATATCATCCAAGGTTGCTGGAAGTGAAGTAATTCGTTCTTTTTCAATCGCCTGTCCTGTGGCTGGCTGATTTTGAGCGATAGAAAAATTACCTGGCGTCACCACGATCTCCTGCATTGGAAGCACAAACTTTTGTAGCTGGACGTTCAGTTCGATGTTCTGGTTGGCTTTCAAAACAATTTTTTTGATAATATGCTCCTGAAAACCAATCCTCAAAAATTTCAGTTCATATTCACCCGGTGGCAAGCTGTCAATAAAAAATTTCCCCTCGTCATCTGAAGCAGTGCCAAAATTAGAATTCAAAATAACAATATTGGCATTCTCAATTGCCTCTCCCTTCGTATCAGTAATTCGACCAGTGATCGTTCCAGTTTTCGATTGGCTAAAACAGGGGGAGGTTATCAATAGCAAAATAAAAATGAGCCCATATGAAATTTGTTTTTGTTGAGAGTTCATTTCACTTTTCTGACCCGAACTTCTTCCAATCGAGTTTATCAATACGCCAGGTTATCAAGCAATCTATCCCGATTTGCATATCGATAAACGAGCATCAAAGTTATAGCTATAACCACTCCAACCAGCAAATCAAATTTTTCAGAGTGAGGGGAAAAGATAAAAAGCTGTAAAAATCCAGCAAAGAAAACCGTCCATCGAATAATTTGCTCCAACCATTTTTCCTTTTTGAAGAAGACATATTCAGTGATACCCAAAAATACCAATAATATTCCCAATACAATAGCAAAAATTCGATATTCAAATTCTGATGTTATATTCGGTTCAATGAAAAAGAGCAAAAAAACGATAGATAAAATAACAAACCAGGAAAACAAATTCAATTGCCTCGTGGGCTTCAGGCGCTGTACCAGTTGTTGCAATTTTTTCACCAACCTATCCAATAACCATCCCGCTGGAAACGCTAATACCAATACCAATAAAGCAGCGATGAGATGCATTTTGTTTTGAAAAAATTCTGCCGTCCACTGCAACGGAGTTTGATGGAACAGAAATACGCCATAGGTTTCGGTTCCAATCCAGAACATTGCGGTGGCAAGAACATGTTTTTTGCTCAACAAACCTTGCCAGATGCCCAAAAATATCCCAGCTGAACCCAGGCTAAGTAGCAATTTTGAGACAATAGTGCCATACCAGAATAAAGAGCATAGAAATCCAACGATATAAATGAACATAGAAGAAAAAAATATTTGCCCAACTTTCGGAAGATTCTGTTTTTTTTCTTGCCGCTGCTTCAGGTAAAGCGCAATCAGCATCCCTGAGGCGAACTCTGCCAACCTGGTCCCGAAAAAAGCTCCCATCATCCAAGCCGTAAGTGAATTTGAAAATAGCAAACCATATAAACGAGAAAGAACAGTAAATATGAAGGTAATGATTAAAAACCATTTCCAGCCGTAGCGATTCAAAAATTTATAAAGCAGCGGAAATAATATGTAGAGCTGTAAAATAAGGCATACAAACCACCATGATGGATTGATATAACTAAACAGGGAATCCGTGAAACGAAGACCCAATAAGCTCAATAGCGAATAATGACTTGCCAGGCTCAGATGGTTCCCAGGGATCAACAGCGCGCCGATTAAGAGTACAAAGTGCATAGCAATATAAAGTGGGAAAATGCGAACCACTCGTCGTTTAAAAAATCTAGCAAACTGAACTTCATCGGCTGGTCGGCGTAGTGCTCCCCAGGTTAATCCAATACCGCTTGCGATGACAAATACTCCTGTGCAGTTCGCTCCTAACCAGCCAATAAATTGAAGTATGCTTATAAATACCGATGGATAATCATTAGGGAAAATATTTTTTAGACGTGATGCTAGATCCTGCCAATTAGTGGAAGGGTGGATAAACCAGGGCAAGCTACCAAATTCTATAGTTAAATGGTAGATCATAATGCCAATCAAACCAAGACCTTTCAATGGTCTCAACCATTCAATCTCAGAAGCGGGTTGATTTTTTATTGTGCTTTTCAAGCGCTTTCTCTCTTTAAGAAGTCTTTTAATTGCTGTAACTATTTGATCAACACCTTTTTATATTGACAAATATTTATAAATCAATCACATTTTTGTTGATTTTAATTTCAGAAACGAACGAAGAAAAGAGCTTGACAAAGCAGCTTTAATTAATTATATTGATAGCTGCTATATTTTATTAGCGTACTGGCTATTCCTTAAATTCATTCGTATCTGGCATAGACTTTGTAATTGATTTATTACAAGTATCCAATAACCAAAATAAAATTGCCAATCGGAACATTGTGATCATCTTATGGAGAATAACATGAATCGAATTCGATTTTTGATATTTACATTTTTGATTGCTGCAATTCCAAGTGTGACCCACTCCGCCAATCACTATATTCGTGCTGGAGCTGCTGGCAATAATTCAGGCACTGACTGGACGAATGCTTTTAGTTCGTTGCCAGCGACACTCACCAGAGGCGATACATATTTTATTGCCGATGGTAATTATGCCAGTTATCTTTTTGATGATCCTGTAAATGGTGAAAAGTATATCACCATTAAAAAAGCTACCATCAATGATCATGGCACGAATACTGGCTGGGACAATTCATATGGTGATGGAACTGCGATATTTCGGGCAGATTTCAGTTTTACGACTGATTTCTGGATCATAGATGGTCAGATCAGAAAGAGCTGGACTGAAGGATATGGTTTTAAAATAGATAATTCTGCTGCCGGACAGCAGCGATCTGTTGATCTATATTTGACTTATCCACCAGTTGCCTTTCTTCATAGCATTACCCTGAAATATATTGAAATTCAGGGACATGGTCTTGATAATTCAGTTTATGATGACGGCATCTATGCCCCAAATCGAGGTGATCACATAACGGTTTCTCATTGTTACTTACATGACTTTGGTCGGGCTCCGTTTATCACTGGTGAGTTAACAAGTTTTTTATTGGAGTACTGTTACATAGCCAGAAATTCAAACAGTGCTGCTGTTCATTCTGAGGGACTGGCTGACAGCAATAGCGATAGCGTTACAATCCGTTACAATGTCTGGGCTGATATTGAAGGTACCGGCTATATCGTCTGCCTGAATCGTGACAATTATACCGGCACGGTGGAAAATTGGAATATTTATGGCAATATATTTTTTAAGACCATTCAAAATACCTATGATCGCGGTGGAGTGGGAGAGGGGGTTATTGCCATTATCAATAAGCAAAGCGCTATTAACTGGAAGATTTACAATAATTCAATCATCAATATTAAAAGTGATGGCTCCTCAGCTCGCATTCGATTTGCTGACGAAGACCCAAGTCAAAATCATCAAAAGACCTATGTCTATAATAATTTGTGGTACAATTGTGGTAATGCTGACCATTATGGAGTAACAGTTTCAGATTATAATTTCTATATGGCTACCACTCATTCAAATGAGTTGCATCAGCAAAATTTTCAAACTACGGATTCCTCGATTTTTATTGATTATTATAAAGAGAACTTTAGATTGGCAGGTGAGACTGCTGCTGCCTTGTCGTTCCCTTCACCGTTTGATCAAGATATGGATGGCAATCTGCGGGGCAGCGATGGCAAATGGGATCGCGGTGCTTATGAATATGAAGTCTTACAACCACCGACAAAATTGAGATTTGTGAGGTGATAAAATTTAATCTTCCAAAGGCTAAGGAATTTTCACAAGGCTATTTGACTGTTTATCTCATTAAATAGATTAATCTGTCATCCTATGTTCAAATCCCAGACTCCAGCGAAGAATTCGCTTCCATTTATTCAAAGAATAATTCACCGAACAACGACTTTTGAAGAACAGTTTGAAAGGTGCTATGAATGCAATCATTAATAAACGAAGAATTGATATAAAAAACATAGTAGATCGATAAAGGCGGCAATAAAATTCCCCCCTCGTCTTTCGGAAGAAAATCGCAATAGAATCCTGCATTGTAACAATCGATTCAAATTGATCTGACTTCTTTTGGGAAGCTCCGCCATTATGGTGAATAATTGTAGCTTTATTCGTGAAGTAGTTTTTATAATTATGCTTTGCTATTTTGTAACACAAATCGACATCTTCGGTGTACATAAAAAAATCGCTGCTGAATAATCCCACTTGCTGGAAGATTTCTCGCTTCACCAGCAGCGCTGCTCCAGAAATCACCTCCACTTCTGCAGGATGTTTGGGATCTAGAAAAAGCGGACGCATGCCCCAGATTTTTAATCTTGGGAACAGCCTTCTTAAAATATCAAAATTCAAAACCTGATTCAAAATTGTTGGAAATGACTGAATACAGCTTGTTTGAATCGATCCATCAGAATTCAACAGCCTGCCACCAATAGCTCCTGCATCTTCGAGTCTATTTAATTCTTTATTAAGAATTATCACGGCGTCTGAAAAGACTTCTGTATCAGGATTTAAAAAGAGAATGTTTTTCCCTGATGAATATTGAAAGCCCAAATTATTGGCTCTAGCAAAACCCAAATTTTCTTTGCTCTGAATAAATATAATTTTAGGGAATTCCTTTTTAATAGCCGACTCACAGTGCTCCTGTGAGGCATTATCGACCACGATAACTTCGTGATTAAAATTTATAGCGCTATTTTGAATACTTCGAAGGCACGCTTTCAAATAATCGAGGGAGTTCCAATTTACAATGATAATAGAGAGATCGATCATTAATTTTTAACTTAAATTTTTAACTTAGAAAGCGAGCTTTTTTAAAGAAATTATGCCAGCTATGTGCGTACATTGAATGCGTCATTGTACGCATCGTCAAGGACAATGCACTCACTCCAGGTTAATTCAACTACTGAAACTAGAGTTCAATGAGGGCATTCCCAATCGTAGAAAATAGAAAACCTTTCTTCGTGCCCTGGTCCAGAATATATTTCACCACTTCTATCGTGATGTGCTTGTTGTTATTGCCATTTCGTCGGGCATCATGCAAAAGAATAACCGATCCGGCCGATAAATTCTGGTCGATAATTTTTTCCAAACGTTTGGTGTCATTTTCCTGAAAATCTTTGATGTCCATATTCCAGAACGTAATTCTTTTATGAGTGAACCAGGCATATAGCAGGGTTATCAAATTGAATTTGCCATAAGGTGGCCGAAAGAGGAAAAATTTTTGAGCATTTAAATACGATCGAATCAGGCGGCCACCTGATACCAAATCCCGGGAATAACGAAAAGGATCACTCCTCCAGGGATGGCGATGGGAGTAACCATGTTCACCAATATCATGATTTCTGTTTGAGATTTCTTGCATTATATTTGCGTGCTTTTCAACATTTTCGCCGGTTACGAAAAAAGTCGCCTTGGCATTGTATCGATCTAGCAGCGCAAGCAATTGGGGTGTTATCAATTGATCAGGCCCATCATCGAACGTTAAATGAATATAGGGACTTTTTTTTATTTTGGAGTTGAATCTCTTCCGCATTAACAAATTAATTACAGTTGGAAATAAAATATAGCCCACCAATAAAATGCTGATTCCAGCAATCAAATAGATCATAATCATTTGCCATTGTCCTCAATAAGGTGATTGATGGTTTTTAGGTAACGATCGCCCATAATCGACCAGGCAAATTTTTGATAGATTTTGGAGGAGCGTTTTACAAAAGCCTTTCTCATTCTGGGATTGGTGCAAAATTCTAAAATTTTGTTTGCCAGTTGTTGGGCATTCCCTGATTCAAAATAATTGATGCTCTTTTCATCGAATAACATAGTGAAAGAAGGCAGGCGTGACGCAACGATAGGAACTTCCATAAATGCATATTCAAAGGTCTTGGTTGAAACGGCTAAATCCATAAAATGATCACTCAGGTAAGGCACGACTGCAATATCAAAGTTATCCATTTCTGCAACAATTTTTTCCTGTGGATTGTAGCCCTTGAGGAACACGTGATCAGTTAAGTCCAATTCTTTAATCCTATTTGCCAATTCCATGTTGTAACCTGGATCTGAATTCCCATAAATATGAAAGGTTATGTCGGGGATTACATTCTTCAGCAGAGCCACAGCCTCGATGGCCACATGTAAGCCGAATCGCTTGGCTACGGTGCCATGGTACACCAGCTTGAGACCCGATTTAATCGGCTGCCATTTGGGATGTTCGATTTTTTTAAAAATGAGCTCGTCGACCGAATTTAAAACGAGAGTAATTTTGTCCGCGTCGATTTTTCGCTCAATTAATTTATCGCGAAAGCCGTCACTCGTTGTTATAACATGATCGGCAAAACGGCAGGACATTCTTTCGCCCAACTGAACGAAGGATTGTAGAAACTGAAGCCCATCATTCCCCCATTTTGATTTGAACAATTCGACGGTCAAATCATGAAGATCAAGGATGACTGGTCGGCCCATTAATTTGTGCCGCAGCCCGACAAATACAAGAAAATCCGGCATATTATGGACATGAATTAAATCATAGCCATGCCGGAGACTCAATTTCTGCAATTTGAAAAAGGCTAATCCTCCGAATACTACTGATAACAATAAATACTTCAAAAAGCTTTCTTTTTGCTCGGTTCCTTTCATCACTCGATAGGCTGTCACATTTCCAAATTTTTCAGTCTCTGTTTCATCCAATCCATGCAGGCAAATGATATCAACATAAAAACCAGTCCTTGCCAGCAGTTCCGCTTCCCGTCTTACCCTCGGATCCGCGGGGTAATGAGAAAAGGTAATCATGGCGATTCGTTTCATCTTTTCATGAATCCTAGTGGCTTTTTGCTAAATTCACTCGCTCGTTAATTATTAAATTGGGTATTTCGAATCCGCCTCAGCGGCTAAGCAAGCCCTTGGAGGGCAAAAGTTATATGATTAGAGCAATTCATAACTACGCCTCGCTGCATTCGGAATAGCGACTTGCTTTATTGATCGCGATGACATGAAAACTTGTGGAAATGCTGAGAGTTCTGCTATTGGCTGGTGCTTCTCAGCCACTCCTCAAATACAACCAGACTGAATAGGATTTTATGATAGTCATGCTTGCCAAGCTGATGTTCAAACAAAAAATTTTTGACAACATGGGGTTGAAGATACTGGTACATCAAAGAAGCCGGATCGAGCAAAAGATTTTTGAGCTTATCTGTCAGGGTTTTTCGAAACCAATCGTCCACCACATTGACTGCGAATCCTCGCTTTTTGCGCTTTAATATTTCTGAGGGTAAATAGGAGTTACATACTTTTCTATGTAGCCATTTTCTCGAAAAATGTTTTATTTTAAAATGAGCTGGCAATTGTTCGACATATTGGACGATTTCATAATCTAAATAAGGAACACGAACTTCCAGACTGTGCGCCATGGAGAGTTTATCGGCGTACATCAATAACTCATCGGGGAGTGTTGATCGGATTTCTAAAAATTGTAAACCGCCAAGCTCATCAGTATCCGTCATCAGTGATTCCAGATCGGACCAGCAATCCAGAATAGCGTCCCCTGCCTGACTCGGTAAAATATCTTTTTGAAATAAGCTATCTACAACGCATGCTGGCATAATCGATAGCACTTGTTGATAGCGCTTCATTCTATTGGTCACATTTAAGGCGTAAAGTCCTCGCTGGATGGTTTCATTGCGGGGCATTGATTTTAAAATAGAACTCAACGGCTGATGCAGCCAGCGGGGAAGCTCTCGCCAATAATTGCCGTAAGCAACACCCAAATGACGTTTATAACCGCCAAACAATTCATCAGGCCCCTGACCGATAAGAGCGACTTTTACCTTCTGTTGGGCAAGCTGGCAAACATGATACATCGGTACAATAGATGATGAAGCAATTGGCTCTTCCAGATGGCTGATTATGTTGGGAAGGGTCGCTTCGAATGTTTTTTGATCAATTTTAAGTGAATGATGGTGTGAATGAAAAATCTTGGCTGTGTCAGCCGCATCCGAAAGCTCATCATCTTTAAAATCCTGTCCATAACCAATGCTAAAGGTTTTCCAGGAATTACCGTTTTGATTCATTAAAGCCAGTAGCAGTCCGGAATCCACACCGCCGCTTAATAACAGCCCCACTGGAACATCACTGGTTAAATGTCGTTTCACAGAAGCTTGATAAAGTTCTAACAGATTTTCCTGAGCTTGTTCAGGAGAAATTGAGTTTTTTAACGGGGCAGGTTTGAAATTCCACCAGCGTTCGATTTTTGGATTTTTATTTTTTTTAAAAATTAGCCGTGTTCCAGGCTGCAATTTTTGAATGCCGTCAAAAATGGTCAATGGAGAGGGAGTATAACGGTATCTCAAAAATAAATTTAATGCTGTTGGATTTACAACGGGTGTATTGTGTTGGACCCTCTGGATGGCTTTAATTTCCGAGCCAAAATATAACTTCCCGGCATCGATTTTATAATAAAGCATTTTGATCCCCATACGATCGCGAGCCAGCATCAGTTGCTGCTTTTTCGCATCCCAGATCGCCAATCCAAACATGCCGTTGAGATGATTGAGAACGTTGATGCCCCATTCCTGATAACCATGAATGATGACTTCTGTATCGGATCGGGTTTGAAATATATGACCCTGAGCCGCTAATTCTTTCTGCAATTCCCCCAAATTATAGATTTCACCGTTGAATACAATCCAGAGCGTCCCTTCCGCATCGGACATGGGTTGGTGTCCGCCGGCAATATCGATGATGGAAAGACGTCGGAAACCGAGTCCAATTGATTCATCTATAAAATAGCCTTCATCATCAGGACCACGATGGATCATGGAATCGGTCATCTTTTTGATTGAAGCATGATCGACCGGATAATTATCCTGAAAATTAAATTGACCGCAGATACCGCACATAATTTAATATTATATTTTATAAGTTTGAGAAGAAACTAAAATTAATTTTAAAAAGCCTGGTAATCATTAGCTTTCGGAATAATTTTGGGTCCGTGTGGTATGAATAAATTCTTTAGCTTCCTTTCGTTTCAAAAACCATTTCAGTCGAGCGTTCTGTTCAGATCTGACGTAAGTAATAACCTCCTGGGGAACTGGTCGTTCCGATCTTTTAAAATACGCTGAAAAAAAACCGACTAACTGGAGAACGCTTCCGATTATAAACGGTCTATCAATCAGGCGATAAAAAGATCGGATCAGATAAAATAGAGGATGATAGCCTAACAGATAAAATCGTTGTCCCTCTCGAATTTTGTTGTGCCAGCTAAAACCTGTTTTCATCCCGACCTTGCCATGATGTTGCACCTTTAAGTTAGGGAAGGTTTGTACTTCCCAGCCATTCATGCGAGCCAGAATTTCAGCCACAGCATCTTCGCCGCCATTTTGGAGTGGCAAATAGGATCCAATTTGCCTGAGACATTGACTTCGAAACATTTGCACTGATCCGGCTACACTATTCAGGCTGATATTTTGGCTGATGAATTTTTTATGGTATAATTCAAAAACCAGTCCGCCGGCAATGCCCAATTCAGAATTCTGATCAAACTCATTTAGCAAATTTTCAAAATAATCCTTTTCAAAAGAAATATCAGCATCGAGGTTGCCGATGAAATGATAATTTTTATTGATTAATTTTCGATAACCTATTTCAAAAGCCTGAGCCTTTGAGCCAAAATTCCTCGTTCCCTTGCTTCGTCGCTTCACGTGGTCGATGAATGGCGTTTTAGAATGGTATTGTTCGATTATTTCGTCCGTTCTATCGGTTGAGCTATCATTAATGATTATCCATTTTTGAGGTAGAATAGTCTGAGACAAAACGGATTGAATGGTTCGCTCGATATTGGATTCTTCATTTCGAGCGGGGGTTATTAAGGCGTAAGAATGATTCATAAGTTTAAATAGGATAATTTGGCAATTTGTCCTAAAGCCTATGATTCAGCAGCCTGGATAGTTCTAATAAATTTCTTTAATTTCAGCGCAGGCAACAGCTTGATATAGAATATCATTTTTTCAAAAAACTCTCGATACGTTGCGATGGCTGCAATCAGAAAAATCCAGAAAAATATCATCTGGTCAAAATAGGAGACTCCAAAAAACGAAACAATATGGGTAAATAAAAATACCCCTATCGACCAGATGCTTATTTTGACGCGCATAGATTGATTTTCAATGTATGGAATCAATCGTCCAATGGTCTGAAAGCTAAACACGATGATGAGAATAAATAATATCATCGTGATTAATCCGCCTTCGGTCCCTTCACGGATGAAATGGTTAGTTGTATCCTGGAGTCCCCAGCCCCAATGGGCAGTGGATTTTGTACCAAGTAACCACCACTCCTTCAAATGATTGACCGCTGCATCGATCAAAGCAGCACGGTGGTAGGCAGTTGATCCCCCAACCACAGCGACACGCGCGATGAGGAACCAAATCGGGGCTTTCATAATCATGTCGAGAACTACTAAACCGATAACCATCGCCACTTTGATTATTTTTATATCTCCTCGCAAGTGAAAAAAACCAAGCCCCACAATTCCGAACAGAAATGTGAGCATCGGTCCGCTTGAAGCTGATGTAATCGTAATTACAACAGAGGCAGCCATCCCCATGATTGCATAAGATCGCATTTTATCTTGCCACCAGAAAGCGAAAAAGATAGGCATCAGCGTGGCACCGAACGTTCCCGCTAAAATGGGATGGCCAAAAGCAGCCTGACATCGTATTCTTCCCTCACGAATAAAGGGAATGCTCGATCCTCCGAGGATGGACAGCGGATTCGACATTGTCAGATTTTCGATAATCATCGAGCAAGCGATTATCACAGCGATGAATACGGCCCCTTTAAAGACAATGTCGATTGTTTTTAAATCTCTCAACAATAAACGTAATAGAAAATATAATCCCAGCGTGCCAAATGCTCCGCCGAGTCGATAGGTAAGAGCCGACATCTCCTTCCTGAGCAGTGTATAGGTGATCATCCCAGCGAGGACCCACAAGATAATAGTGATATCGATAGCATTCATTTTAATCGGTTGGAACTCATTTCTGAAAATAACTCGGAACCAACCAAACAAAATTAAAATCCGCATCATATTCAGATCAATTCCACCAATGACGATGCGTTGAAACTCGGAGATAAGCATGATCGGCAAAATAAGTGCAGCGGGAACATACTTTTTCGGCAGAAAAAAAATAATGATTCCAAGCAACAGTGTAACGCCCAGAGTAAATGGCGTAATGTTCGTTTCGCCGAAAGATTGCCACTGTATTTCTCGCATAATTTTTAATCCAGAATTTATTTTAACCGAAGAGGGATAAGGCTAATTGAAGCATTGTGATATGTCTTTAGTTCGGAAATTGATAACTAATTTCTCACAGTCAAATTGTGAAAATCATGCTGACTTTTTGGTGTTGAATGGATCATTTCTGTGCCAAAGTCCTCGTTGCACTAGGCGACGCATAGTGCCCATTATGGTCCGAAGTTTCGTCTTTAATGGAAGTTGAAGCCAATTTTTGAAAAGGTGAAAATTGGAAAATTTTGGGATAGGGAGCGATAAAAGTTTCATGGCGAAGAGTCTTCCGAAAATCAACTTTCTTCGTTCAAGAAGGTTTTGCTGTGCGGCAATCACATCCTGGATATTTGACGGATTTGCTTGAATATATCCCGCCGTAATCGCCCGATGAAAAACTTCTCTTCCTCGCTCAGTCCGAATTAAAATAATGGATAGCCCTTCATTTTCATTGTGGGAGTATTTGTGCCAGGCATCGCCACAGGAAATGTCGGCTACCTGACCAAGTCCGTCAGGACAGAGATGACAGCGAAAGGGGCGAAATTTTTGCAAATTTGCCCAGGCACTTTCATAGTCGAGCTTTTTCTCCTGATTATTATACGATACTAAAAAATTCCCAGGCCAACCATTGCCACGATAGCGCACCCCGTGGAGGTTTTTGGGCGAGGCATCTAAGTTCTTCATTAAATTTAGCGTGCCCAGTGTGCTGGGTGTTCCTGCGCAAAAAAAAGTTAATACCAATTTTAATCGGTCATTTAATTGTGGATAACGTACCCTGACATGAGAAACTGCCGTGGCATCACATGGCTTGCCGATGAAAACACCCTGGGCACTTTGGTTTTCAATCCAGCCCAGTTTGTCACAAGGGGAAGCAGGATTATACCGAGAACCTGCCCTCTTGATCAAATCATTTCGTGAATAACTGACAACCGTTTCACTCAAATAAGGCGTCGATGCATTCATTCCTGTGTGTACAACAAATTTCAGATTTTCATATTCAAGACAGTACAGGGCGATGGCACTCAAAATGCCGCCTGATGAAGCAGTATGTCGAATTTCAGGATCAGTTGCGTGTCCTTCCCAGATTTCCAGTGCCGGTCCGAATGGTAAATCTGACTCACCTTTATCGTTTGAAATGCCTGTTGCAGCATGACCATTTACGTAATATCCCGGGCAGATTTTTAGACAATCACAATTATGTTCACATAAGTTTTGATTTACCCTGGGTCTAATCCCAATAGATTCAATGTTCATCAATTCGATTGCCTGGTTTTGGCAGGCGAAAAAGCAGACACCACATCCGGCGCAAAGTCCCCAATCGACTACGTCTTTAATTGTTCTAATTCGTGCCATAACATGTTTCAGCAAGTAATTTAGCCATGATTCCTGCCGGCGATTCTCTCCTTTGTGAATCACTTTTTGCAGAACCATTTTGAGACGAGAACATTTCCAGTTTCATCCGAAGCAGCCACAATTTCAGAAACGATCGATGAAGCGTGATACACGAAGTTTGAACAGGCAGAAGCCTTTTCCATTTATGGCGCATATATTTAGCGCTTTCCCAGAAGTCTTCGGGGAAACGGTGAACCGGCAGACTATTGTGAACACAAAAGTTGCTGATAGCAAAATTTTGAAATCCCAGCTTTTCGGCTTGCAAACAAATGTCGGTCCCATAAAAATGAAAAGACGGCAACCCAGGATCAAAAATCAGGGAACGATTTTTATTGATAATCAATACGACCTCATCCAACGACCGCACTTTTCGAGGCTGGGCTGGCTCACCTAATATCCTTTTTAATCCGTTGGAATAGATATATCCTGCACTCATTCCGTGCCCTGTTATCCCGAAACATCCCAGCACACCCCATTTAATATCGGCAAGATTGAGTTGAGCAATAATTGATGATAAATGAACGTCCCAATTTTGAGGTAGGTAAACATCCTGATGCACCAAAACAATATGTTCATTTTTCGCTCGTTCGATGCCGTGATTATAGGCGCTGCCAGCCGATTGAAACCCTTTCTGAATGATGACCTCATGTTTGTTTTTTTCTGCGAATAGGGGAGAAGCTAATAAATTATTTTGCAGCACGTGATCTTGGTTTGCGGCAACAATAAATGTAAACGAAAAACAATCCGATGATGAATACAGATCTAACATCACTACTGTCCCAACGTTTTAAAAGATAGGACAAGTTAATTTATTGAAATACT
>JAEAME010000578.1_pt1 | contig 35783 bp, 23 predicted proteins | sample 8958731 | NCBI WGS metagenome assembly JAEAME01 (sample SAMN16933194, study PRJNA681113) | bioreactor sludge metagenome | isolation source: anerobic bioreactor sludge (Control) | place: India:Bengaluru | collected 2018-10-24
CTTGCATCCTCCGTATTACCGCGGCTGCTGGCACGGAGTTAGCCGATGCTTATTCTTACGGTACCATCAGCACCGGTACACGACCGGTGGTTTTTTCCCGTACAAAAGAAGTTTACAACCCGTAGGGCTGTCATCCTTCACGCGGCATGGCTGGTTCAGACTTGCGTCCATTGACCAATATTCCTTACTGCTGCCTCCCGTAGGAGTCTGGTCCGTATCTCAGTACCAGTGTGGGGGTGAATCCTCTCAGAACCCCTAGACATCGAAGCCTTGGTGAGCCGTTACCTCACCAACTAGCTAATGTCGCGCATGTTCATCCAAAACCGCCGGAGCTTTGATTATAAAGTGATGCCACTTCATAATAGTATGGGGTATTAATCCCGATTTCTCGGGGCTATCCCCCAGTTAAGGGTAGATTGCATACGTGTTACGCACCCGTGCGCCACTCGTCAGCATCCATTGCTGGACCTGTTACCGTTCGACTTGCATGTATTAGGCCTGCCGCTAGCGTTAATCCTGAGCCAGGATCAAACTCTCCATTGTAAATTGAAAGTTTAATGCCTCAGGTTAACTATTACCAAAAGAAATTAACAAGTTAATTTTCTGGGATATTTGCTACTCTTCTTACTTCAATCTTTCAAAGAACTATGTTCCTTCCCCGAAGGGAAACTTTTTCAAAAACGGACTGCAAAAGTACAACCTTTTTTTTAACGTGCAAACTTTTTATTCGAAATTTGGAAAAAAGTTTTCCACATACGACCCAACTCCTCTGAAGTCATTTTATACGGCCGTACTGTTTACAGGTTACAAAAATTTTGAGAACAAAGAATTGGGAGTGCAAAAGTACAAATTATTTATTTCCCTCCAACATGATTTGAATTATTTTTTTTTCTCTGCCCTGTACAATAATTAATAATGAAATGCTATACAATATTATAAATGATTTTTTGTTACTTCATAAACAGATAAACGTGTTTATCGCTATCTTTGTAGATCAGGTACAGCAGCTTTCTCAATGAAATTATGAAAGCGCATACGAAATATTCATTAAAATTTCCGAATGATAAAAATGGGTATTTCATAGTACCATTTAATTATTGATCAATGAAACGAATCCTTGCTACACCTTTATTAACCATTCTGCTTCTTTGCTTTGCCCTGACTTCGGTTTCAGCCCAGGATACCATTCCGTCATTATCGGCAAAACCTAAAAATCCCAACAGCTTCTGGCGACGTATCTCTGTCGGCGGACAACTCGGCTTCCAGTTTGGAACCGTCACAGGGATCGTCATTGCACCTGATATAAAGATCCGCACCATCGACCAGTTGTATGCAGGAGTGCGGCTGATGTACCAGTACTATAACTACCGGAACTATTTTTATAATACCCAAACCAATGAGTATCTCAGCTACAGTTCCAATGTTTTCGGAGCCGGATTATACCTTCGCTATTATCTGAGAAGCCTCTTCTCAAATTTCTTCGGCAATTTCTTCGCCCATGCGGAATATGAATACCTGTTCTATACCCTTCCTTATGTGAGGTGCGACCGTACCACCGGTGGCTATATCCAGGATTACTATGGAAACTACTATGTCCCCGGGAAAGAATATATAGACATAAACAGCATATTTATCGGAGGCGGCTATTCACAACCTCTCGGGGGAAGGGTCTTCTTCGAATTTATGGTTCTCTTCAACCTGAACGATTCCTATATCTCACCTTATACCAACCCCGTCATCAGAATCGGGGTCGGGGTCGGCCTTTGATTTATTATACCTTCTAGCCTTCCATAGGAGATAACGCTCTTTCAAGGGGGTGATTCATCCTCTAATCATCATAAATATTGTTCAATCCGACAACCAGGATATAATCTAAATCCTGAATTACAAGATTGGCGTTAGAAAAGAATTGGTGCCACGCTGAAACTTTTGTGAACGGGATCTTTCCCCTATTCCCCGCCCTGGTGATAAATTCTTCCGAATACCTGACGATGTTCACCATCCCGTCATAATTAATCTTTGAGGCCATATCCGATGGCGTATGGTAATCATAATGTAATCCGGTCGTCAGGTAAGCGATGGGAAGATTCTTCTGATAAAAGGAAAAGTGATCGGAATAAGAATTCGCACCCTTAACCAGCTTAACCCTAAAACCGTGATCAGACATTCCATGGTATATTTTTTTCCATTCGGGAGAAGAGGCAATACCGAGCGCCGTTATTTTATTTCCCTGACATCCGAGCCGGCCAACCATATCGAAATTATACATGAAACTTGTTTTTTCCATGTCTACCGTCGGATGGCTGCAAAACCATTCTGAACCAAGCAACCCTTCTTCTTCTCCCGAAAATACAATAAATAGATAATTAAACTTTTTATCAATCGATCGGCTGATATTCCGAGCTAATTCCAGGATCATCGCTGTCCCGCTGGCATTATCATCGGCTCCGTACCTTATTCCGGATTTTTTGCTTTTTCCCATATGATCGTAGTGCGCACCCAGAATAATCGTATATGGTGCGTTATTATTAAGATAACCGATCACATTGTGAAATGTATCCACGACGAAGGAGGGTTTCGAAATGGTTGCCTCAACCATGGTGCCCTCTTCCTCTTTCTTTAATCTTCTCCCTGTTTCTGATGTTGCAAAAAGGACCGGTCTTGTCAATGTATCACACTCATTAAAATCAAACAGGTTTGGATAATACAGATCACGGCTGTCCCAGAAAATAACTCCGTTGGCCCCATGGGCGAAGTAACTTTCTGCAATCATTTTTATGGATGCTTTGGTAATCCTGAACGTGTCATTCTTCAAACCATGCGTCCCATGCAGGTCGTATAAGATGAACCTACCACTCAGATCGGTTTTTTCAAAATCACCTGCTGGTAGGTTATTCCATGACCCAGCAGGAAAAATGAATAAAGTCCCTGTGAATGTCCCGTCAGCGGACAGCGATGTGGGACCAAAATCATGATAATACAGGTATTCCTTGCCAGGAACGGATAAATGATTGTATTTGTACCTGGTTTCCCTGTTGCTTCTTTGATAAGGGAAGGATTGCAACCACGATCCGCTATCGTTTCCCATCGGCTTCAGTCCGGCTTCTCTGAACTTTTCGATGATATACCTGGATGCTTTTTTTTCTCCTTCTGTTCCTGAACGCCTTCCTTCGAGGGAGTCGGACGCAAGAACATGAACATCATGCGAAATACGCGATCTTATCGCCGGGTCGTCCATGGGAAAGGAAACTCCCTGGGCCATGAGGGAAATACCCATCCACAGCGCAGGGAGCAGTATCAGTAATCGCAGCATGGTGCTGGTTATTTGACAGGAATATTTTTTATAACATCGAGTGTCAGATCCCAGAATTTTGTTACGGAAGTGATATCAAGACGTTCATCGGGCGAATGGGCTCCTTTAATGGTCGGACCAAATGAAACCATATCCATTCCAGGATAAATCGCGCCGATAAGACCGCATTCAAGGCCGGCATGGATAGCTAAAACCTGTGGCTCCGTACTGAATAATCTCCGGTAAGAATCAGCAGTGATCTTCAGAATCTCCGAGCCGGGATCAGGTTTCCAACCCGGGTACCCGCTTGAATGTTCGACTTTAGCGCCTGCAAGTGAAAAAACACAGGAAACCATGTCGGCAATATCTTTCTTTGATGATTCAACGGAACTGCGCTGGCTGGTCGTTACCTGGACCATTCCCTCTTTGATCTTGACGGAGGCCAGGTTAGTGGAAGTCTCAACAAAGTTGGGAATCTCACGCGACATAGCGATCACTCCGTGCGGACAGGCATATAAAGAGTTCAATATCTGTTCCTGAAGCGATGGTACAAAAACTGATTCTGGGGGATTGCATTTTTCGGTGGAAAATTTCAACCCAGGTTCCGTGACATGAAGTTCATCAACCAGGATCCGTTGATATTCATTCGCAAAGGAAAGAAAATCACGGGTCTTCTCATTTGGAACAACAACAATTGCAAACCCTTCGCGAGCTATTGCATTACGGAGATTCCCTGCATCGACAGAGGCTATCCGGATATTAAAATCGCGGGATGAATTCCATAGGAACCGGTTCAGTAGTTTGACTGCATTTCCCAATCCTTTGTGGATGTCATCCCCGGAATGGCCCCCCTTCAGGCCGGTAATACTGACTTTAAATGGCTGTGTACCGGAAGGAACCGGCTCTGTCTGCAGGTCAAACGAAATAACCGTATCTTTCCCCCCGGCGCAACCGATGAAAAGCTGACCTTCATCTTCCGAATCGAGGTTAATAAGAATCCGTCCCTGCAGCAGCTCGGAAGTCAGGGCAAAGGCTCCGGTCAGACCGGTTTCCTCATCAACAGTAAAAAGGACTTCCAGAGGCGGATGAGGGATGTCTGATGATTCAAGAATGGCCATTGCCGCTGCAATGCCAATACCATCGTCGGCGCCGAGTGTGGTTCCTTTCGCTTTGATCCAGTTCCCATCGATCCATGGCTGAATGGCATCCTTATCAAAATCGAAGACGATATCGGAATTCTTTTCACAGACCATATCAAGGTGTGCCTGGAGGATCACAGTTTTACGGTTTTCATACCCGGGGGTAGCCGGTTTCCTGATCAGGACGTTTCCTGCATGGTCGATAATTACCTTAAGCCGGTTTTTTTCAGCAAACTTTTTTAGATAATCCGCGATACGGTCTTCTTTTTTCGACGGACGGGGCACCTGACAGATCTCCAGGAACGAGCGCCAGAGTGGTTGTGGTTTGAGTTGAAGAATCGAGTTGGTCATCGTTTTTAAATTATAAGATGCAAATGTATTCTTTTTTTATATTTGTTCCTTCCGGAGGAGCAATATATCCAATTCCTGATGACCAACAAAAAAGTTCCATGGATTCCCATTCGAAAAGGGAGCCTCGCCGTTAAATACAGTATGATATTTCTTGTGGGTTTGCTCACAGTTTTTCTTGTTGCATTTATCTATGCGTATAATTTTTCCAGTAAGATATTATTGGAGGAAGGAGAAAAAAATGCGGCAAATCTGACCGATCTCACCCTAACACGGATTGAGAATGTCCTTCAGCCGATCCAGATCGTTCCGGTAACCCTGGTCAAAGCGCTTGAAACACCCGGCATCAATGAGAAGGAGATCCTCAGACTTTCGCGTGACTTTACCATTGAGAATCCCGAAGTTTTCGGAACCTGCCTTGCCTATGAACCTTATCAGCGCCGGAAGGACCAATACTGGTATGCCCCGTATACTTACGAAACGAGCTATGGAATCAGATTTAAAGTGTTAGGGAATAAGGACTATGATTATTTCAGCCAGGATTGGTACCGTCTTCCTGAATTACTGAACCAACCCGTCTGGACGGAACCATACTTCGATAAAGGAGGCGGTGATGCGCTTATGTGTACCTATTCCGTTCCATTCTATAAAACTGAAAAGGGAAAAAGAATATTCAATGGAGTGCTTACCGTGGACATCTCATTATCTTCATTTAAACGTATTGTCAACTCGGTTAAAGTATTTAAATCCGGATATGCTTTCCTCGTTTCACAGAAAGGAAGTATTATTAACTATCCTGACCTTGAAACGATTCATGGGAATATCAGAGAAATAGTTAAGAAAGGTAAAGGCACCAATACGGTTAAGGCGGTTGAAGAGATGTTGCAAGGGAAGCGGGGATTTGTCAGGATTGATGGGCTCAGGGCAAAAAAGGATCCGAGTTTTTTGTATTATGCCCCCGTTTCTTCAACCGGGTGGTCGCTGGGTATAGTCTTTCCGGAAAAAGAGCTCTTCTCGGATTTTATGAGTTTTTTCCAACAATTGATAATTATCTTCCTGGTTTGTGTTTTTTTCATTTTATTGACCACGGTACTTATCACCAGAAGACTTACACTGCCTATCAGCCGGCTGGTCGATGCCACCCGCAGGATCGGGCAGGGAGACTTGAATGCCAGTCTGCCTGTTTACCGGTCGAAGGATGAAATATCTCACCTTACTAATGCATTTTCGCTGATGCAGAAAGAACTTGCCACCTATTTGCAGAACCTCCGTGAAACGACTATTGCCAAAGAGAAAATTGAAAGTGAATTGAATATTGCACATACCATCCAGATGGGAATGCTTCCGACGGGATTTCCTGTTAGAAAAGAATGTGACCTTTTTGCGATGCTTGAATCGGCAAAGGCTGTGGGTGGAGACCTTTACGATTTTTTCTTTCTTGATGACCACCATTTATGCATTGCCATAGGTGACGTCGCCGGAAAAGGAGTGCCTGCTTCACTTTTCATGGCTATTACACGCACCCTTGTCCGGGCAAATATATCCCTTTCTGTGTCACTTCCGGAAGCAATCGGCCGGATAAACCAAACTCTTAGCAAGGAGAATCCAAACCAGATGTTTGTGACCTTCTGGGTTGGGATCATTGATCTGCAAAGCGGTGAAATGGAATACTGCAATGCCGGTCATAATTTTCCGTTCCTCATTGAAAAGGATGGTATTGTAGGAAAAATCTCTCATTCAGATGGTCTCCCGCTGGGAGTGTTTGAGGATTCTTCCTTTACCACAGGGAAGCTCTGTTTTAATCCCGGAGAGATCCTTATCCTATATACGGATGGGATCACTGAAGCACTGAATGAGGCACAGGAGTTTTATGGGGAGAAAAAATTGATCCGGATTCTCTCCGATCCGGGAAAGAAGACAGCAAAGGAGATCGGAATACAACTTTCTGGAGAAATCCATACCTTCTCTCAGGGAATTGAACCAGCGGATGATATAACTATCCTGGTTTTTGTTTATAAGGGAAATGAAGAGGAAAAATCACATCCAATGAACCATATTAAGATAACCTTAGTTAACCAGCTCAGTGAGCTGGATAAGATCGTGGATATAGTGGAAAAGCTATCTGACCGATGGGGTCTTTCTCCTAAAGTGAGTATGGAACTCAACCTGGTTCTGGAAGAGTTGTTTACCAATGTTGTTTTTTATGCGTTTGACGATGGAGAGAAACATGACCTATGGATAGAATTCGATAAGCCGGACGAACGGATCATGACGATCCGGATGACCGATGAAGGAAAGCCCTTCAATCTGCTGGAAAGCACAACAGCCGGTTTTGACACTCCTCTGGAAGACCGGAAAATAGGGGGGCTTGGTATCCATTTTGTCAAGGAAATGATGGACCAGGTAGCGTACGAGCGGCAGGATAATAAAAATGTTGTAACTTTAACCAAGAAATTTTAATGAAAAACTATAACCTATGGAACTGATCGAACAGAAGACTGAAAAATGTGTGATTGTGAGTATCACCGGAAGACTGGATACTACGAACTATAGCCTGTTGGAGAAAAAACTGACTTCCCTTATTGATAATCGTGAAGATAAGATATTGATCGATTGTTCGAAAATGGATTACGTGAGCAGTAGCGGTCTGAGAATTTTATTAATGGCATTAAAAAAGATCACCCTGGCAAAAGGAAAATTCGTCCTTTGCGATCTTCAGGACAATATCCGGGAGATCTTTGAGATCTCCGGATTTACCAATATTTTCGAAATATATCCTTCACAGGAAGAGGCGCTGAAAGTTTTTTAACAAACCAATCCTTCCGTTGGTCTTTACATCATTTAAGCACGAAGGTGTGAAAATGGTCTGATGACAAGGTATTCATGATCGGATAAGGTCTTATGGTAAAATATATTCATTATAATGATCCGCATTCCCGGGAGATGGTCCGGTTTCTCGAGAAGATCCCGAAATGTCCGGGTACCTGTTTTTTTATGGATATCAACCGTTCGACCGATATCAAATATCTGGGCGGTTTGACGGACTGGGGCAGGAAACTGAACAATACATTTAACAACCTTCTGTATGCCAATCATTTTCAGAATAATATAGTTAAGGGAATCGGGGATGAAATGATGCTTTACATTCCGGATGATCAACTCATAAAAAAATCATCCAACAATAATCATTATGCTTTACTGGAAGATATCTATGCCGCCCTTTATTTGATAAAGAACCATCCGGATCCCGACCTGTACCTGAATTGTAAAGTTGCCATCCATCACTGTACCGAAGTTTACAATATCACCTTTTTCAAGGGGGCAAATGATTATTACGGAAGTGATATTGATCTGACTGCCCGGTTAATGACAAAATGCATTGAAAACAGGATCGTATTGAGTGAACGGTTTTATATCAAGGTTTTGAACGACTTGATATCCCTGGGATTGAACGAAAAATCCGGATGTCTGTCGGGAATATCTGAAAAGTTTATGGAAAATTTCAAGGGAGTTCCGACGAGTACGGAATACCGGGTAATAGATGTGGCATAAGCCGGGAGATGGTGACCATGGGTTAATCGCAAAGAGGTTGGAATGTCATAATCAGGGTATAATTTAACCTTATGAATATTATCGTTTATATAGTCCTTATAGTGACCGTTTTGGTTAGTGGTTCGTTGGTCTTCCTGTTGAAAAAAGATGACCAAAGGATTTTAAAATTCCTTCTTGCGTTCAGCGGGGCCTTTTTGATCGGGGTCACATTTCTTACACTGGTACCGGAAGTTTTCAGCACCCCCTCCATTTACGTCGGATTGTTTGTGCTTCTTGGATTTTTATTGCAACTGCTCCTTGAACTCATCACCGAAGGCGCGGAACATGGTCATGCTCATGAGCATAAGGAGGGAGAGAGGGTTTCACCGTTTCTGTTGTTGGCCGGGATCTGCATACACGCCTTCCTTGAGGGGATGCCTATCGTAACGGATTTCACTGCCGGAGTTCAGCAATCCCTTGTTATTGGTATCGTTGTGCATAACATTCCGATCTCCCTTACCCTGATGATTCTTTTTCTGCATTATGGTTGTTCCAGGCTGAAAGCCTTCATGTATCTGACTCTTTTTGCACTCATGACACCCCTGGGTTCTATGTTCAGTACTGTTCTCAAATCCGCGGTGTCTGTATCGCTGAGTACCCTGTTCAATTATGTTCTGGCAATGGTAATAGGTATATTTCTTCATGTTTCGACTTCCATCCTTTTTGAAACAGAACAGAATCATAAGTATAATATTCAGAAATTCATTACGGTATGTGTCGGATTAGGGGTTGCCTTCCTTATCGCCATTTTCTGAACAGGATATTTATTTGCCAAAATATAAAAAAATAGTACTTTTGTCCTCCGGTTTTTCATGACCCTTAATCAATGCACACTCACACTCACACACTCACATTGACTTCGCCCAGGTGGTGAAATTGGTAGACACGCTACTTTGAGGGGGTAGTGGCCATTAGGCTGTGCAAGTTCGAGTCTTGTCCTGGGCACAAAAAAAAGAGACTGATTTCCTGAGAAGTCAGTCTCTTTTTTTTGGTACGTCCGATATTATCATTCAAGGATCAATCTCCCCGATGATATTCCTGATGTGGTTGTAATCTCGTAAAGGTAATAACCGGCAGGTAAATTTTTCATATCTATGTTTGTCAGATGCCGGCCGGCAGCCATGTTTTCGCTCCCCGTCTCTATCACTTTTTTCCCGAAAACATTGTACAGCGTAATTTTTACCGGACCGGATTTATCCAACATCAGAGAGATCGTGGCGATGTCTCTGACGGGATTGGGATATACAAAATGTGACAAACCTCCTTGGTTACCGGAATCTTCAATTCCAACCACGCTGTATTCTGCATCAAATAAACCTACTCCGTTTGCCCAACCTGGATTTGCCGTCCAGACGTGAGCTACCTGTAGTTTGACAGGGTTGATTTCAACCTTCGGCCATGGACTGAGAAGATCGGCCTGATCATTATATCCGGCTGAGATCGTTGTCCAGCCGGCCGGATCGGTTAACTCCTGCGAATTTACTTTATAAAGCAATTTCTGTGCTTCCAGTTCGCAGTAGGTAAGCAGAAAGTTATTATATCCCGGATCGAAGTTGGCATCGGCCTGAATGGTATTTGATGAACTGCTTGCAATCTGAAATTCGGTAAAACCAAAACCGTTGGTGATGGGTGTTTTATTAAAATATCCATAAAGATCATAGGCAGTTCCGGCTCCTCCGCTGATATCTTTCTCGGCAAAGAAAATGACCGTGAATTCACCGTTACTGTTGTCTAAATCATTGAACTGGCATACGATCGACGGATTTCTCAAGTCTTCTATTCCAAAGGTTGCCATCCCGGTGATGGTCGAGGATACCGTCGAGGTAGTATAATAGACCGATATCCAGCCGTTTTCAACCAGCCAGCCGTTACACATTTGAAAAGCAAAGAAATACCTTCCCGCATTATAGGTGTTACTGCGGGCATAGGCAATGGATACCTTTGAAAAGAAATATGCTGTACTGGCGAAAATCTCCTGCATGGTAAACGAAACCCCACCATCGGTTGAAACATAATAGAGGGCTTTACTGTCTGCACTGGTATTTCTGGTTACTATCACACCCAAACTGAACGGAGATGAACCGGAAGCCGGGAAAGGAGCATCAGTGGCAATTTTTATTCCGCCATACCCGTAGCTGGTGATTGAACTTTCCAGGGTATGGAAGACAAATGAAGAAAAATCACTGTTGAATTCGTTGATATTTGCGTACCAATACGTTGGATCAGCGATCAAATAACAGGTATAGGCGACAAAAACCTTGAAACTTGAGACATCATTCCCGGTGACGACAATATCCAGGTTGGTAAAAATGTAATCAGCGTATTGGATAGCAGAGCTTGTCCAGTTTTGTCCGTCATCAACCGATCTCATGACGTAGTATCCGCCGCTTCCGATGGCGATGCAACTATATAGCCAGCCATTGGATGCTACCGCAATGGCTGCCTTTGTCTGGTCCTGACCCGGATTATTCAACATTATTACATCCGTCCCGTAGACGGGAGATGAAAGGTTCTTATATGGAACCACTGAAGAACGGTCCTGAGCAAAGATCATTGATCCGGCGCCCAGGATCAGCAGGAGGATAACTGAAACTGTAATTTTTGTTTTCATACTTTGAATGATTTAGTTTAACAATGATTTGTTTTTAAAGAATATTATTTACATAATATTAACATGCTGAAGATCAGGACTGAAGTCAAAATAATCACAACCGAGACTGAAAATGCGGTATTGCAGGATCCTTCAAAGACAAGAAAATACAAGACGCCCAGAAGAGGGAAAAGTAAACCCAGGTAGCTCCATATTATAATCGTTGAGCGGAGATAAGATAAGATGGCGATAGTCAGCATCCCTACCAACCCAAGAAAAAAAACCAGACTTGCTTTATTATTGAACTTCATTACCCTGATTAATGAGGTTCAAAATTATTTTACGGCAAAGGGGAGGGGTTAGGACGGAAGCGAAAAAAACATGGACAATTACGCCAATTATCAGGTTTTCCGGAATTCTTTGGGCGAGATGCCAAAATATTTTTTAAAGACCCTCGAAAAATATGCCGGGTCATTGAACCCAAGATCGTCGGAGATTTCAGTCACCGATCGTTGTCCCATGCTTAACAAATCTGCTGCCTTTTCCATCTTGATCAGAAGGATGAAATTTCCGGGAGTTGTATTCAGTTCCTGGTTAAAGATCCGTTGCAGGTTTCGCAGACTTACGGCAAGTTCGGATGCAAGTTTGTCGGGTTTCAGCGGTTCATCAATATGTTTTAAAATATAATCCCTTGCCCGGCCAACGATGGGATTCTCAGTCTTTTTATCATCCGGTGGATACTTTTGCAGAATTGAATTAAGTAACGGTGTTGCGACCAGATCGGCCTTTTGGGGTATGCGTTGTAACCGGCGGATCCTCAAATAGAAAAAGAGAATAATGAAGACACCGACAATAAATGTGAAAAAAAACAGGTACAGCCATTCGTGACTATATTTTTTATTCAGTTTTGTGATAAATGAAGGCTCCCCGCGCAGAACCATTTTCAGCCAGTTTTGTGGAAATCCGAAGTCGCGGGAGCCATTGATACTCATAAAACTATAATGTTTCACCGGACCTGGTTTCAGGTCGCGAAAATTAACCAGGGTATCATTATCATTCACGCAAAAGTCGACCTTGAAATTCATGTCCTTTTTGGGTTTTACTCCGATACTTGACCAGGAGATTGCAAATTCAACGCAATACATGGAATCCAGGTCATGGATCTTATTTATTGTACCCCATTGTTTGGCTGCACTTTGAAAGACTATGTTGGCCGTTCCATATTCCTTCGGCACCATGAACTTCAATTTCTGGTCGAGGCGATCCCCCTTGAAAATCACACCGTTGCCTTTCAGGTCGATAAGAAACTGGTAATCATTGATATTCATCGTATCGTGACTGTCGTTTTTTGAGTCGAAGTATAATTCCACCCCATCGTTGTAATGCAATCTGGGAAAAGCATTGGGGGGTTCAAGGCCGATCAGATGCCGGTCGTAGACTATGAAAATCCCATAGAGGTTCAAGTCATCCCAGGCGAGTTTGACCGCACAAAGGTTATTATACAGAGGGGCCTGGTCGGTAAACCGGAACGTCAGGGTGTCGTCGAGGTTCCAATCTGAGAAATCGCCGTCAATGGTGATCTCCTGATCAAGATAGTTGACACGGATGGTATCGGGTACCTGCGGGTATCCGGTTTGAATGAGAACCGAAAGGAAAAGAAAAACCCGGATAACGATCGGCGATGTCATCGATAGAAACCTCCTTAAGACTGGCGGAGCCAGTTAAAAAAGCCGGTAAATATATGCAAGAATTCCATATCAATAACAACGGTAAGATAACTTGTCGGTCTGATTTATTGTTTTTCTTTATAAAAAATGCGTACTTTTGCCGCAAATTTTCACACTCACACACACTTTCCTTGCCCGGGTGGCGGAATTGGTAGACGCGCTAGTTTCAGGGACTAGTATTCTTACGAATGTGCAGGTTCGAGTCCTGTCCCGGGCACAAGAAATAAAAAGATGGTGTTCCAAATGGGCACCTTCTTTTTTTTACGTTCAGGGCGGGCGGCCATGTCACTGCATCGCGTCTGCGCCCGGCGCTAAGACAGCTCTCCGATCACGATAAGCCGACAATGGTCACGCGCCGGCCAAGGCCGCTTATGCAGCGACATGGCTTTTACCGATTAATGAACCTCAGGGTCAATGGTATAGAAAGACCACCAGCCTTTCAGGAAGGATCGGATTGAAACAGCAGATAATCCCTGATAAGACAGCCCGCCAATCCCGAAAGTCAGTGATGGTCACGCGCCGGCCAAGGCCGCTTATGCAGTGACATGGCTTTTACCGATCATTGAACCACAGGATCAATGGTTTAGAGAGATCACCAGTCTTTCAGGAAGGGTCGGATTGAAACAGCAGATAATCCATGATAAGACAGCCCGCCAATCCCAAAGTCAGCGATGGTCACGCGCCGGCCAAGGCCGCTTATGCAGAGACATTTGGTTCTTATTTTTTGATGAATTTTCCTTGTTGTACCGAACTTTCACCCGTCACCCGCACAAAATAGACTCCGTCGGGTAAATTTCCAATATCAATTCTGGTAGTTGGTCCGGTAATTTGGCGGGTGATGACTTGCTGTCCGTGGATATTCAGGATGGATAGGTGACCTTTGGAGGGGTGGGAAAGAGTAATTGTTCTGTCAGCGGGATTTGGATAGATTTTCAGTTTGTTGCTGTCAACCCGAATGGGATCCGTAGTACTTGTTCCAACATCGGTGATATGAAGGACTGTACCGCCATAGCCAACCGCCCACCCCGAGTTTTCATCGGGAAAATGTATGCTGTACAAAGGGGTTGATGCTCCGGAGTTTTGACTGATCCAGGTTTCGCCTCCATTTGTTGTTTTCAGTATTGTTCCAAAATTACCCGCAATATATCCTGTATTGGCATCAGTAAAGAACACTGCGTACAAGTCAAACTCACTTCCGGAGCTTTGTGGGATCCATATTTCACCGCCATCAACAGTCTTAAAAATCGCACCCAAAGAGCCAACAGCATAACCTTCATGGCTGTTTACAAAGAACACAGCAAAGAGGTGATCGGAAATGCCGGAATTGAGCGTGTTCCAGACCGTACCGCCATTCGTAGTTTTTAGGATTGTACCTTCATGTCCGACAACATATCCGGTATCAGGGTCTGAAAAGTAAACTGCCCGAAGCTGATTTGAACCCGGAATAGTTTGAGTTGTCCAGGTTGCACCCTTATCCGAAGTTTTAAGAATGATTCCACCAAATCCAATAGCATAACCTGTATTCTGATCCGTGAAAAAGACCGAAAGCAAAAAATCGTCTGTTCCGGAGTTCAGGAGTTCCCAATCATTCCCTCCATTCGTGGTTTTCAGTATTGTACCATCCCCGCCAACGGCATATCCTGTAATGGTATCAGTAAAAAAAACCGATCTCAAAACATAATATGTCCCCGCTGTCTGAAGGGTCCAGTCTGTTCCACCATTTTGGGTCCGACGAATCCCTCCTTCTCCAATAATGTACCCGGTGCTGCCAGTAGTAAAAAAAACCGAACATTGTGAATCTGTAAAACCAGATTTCAGAAAAGAATAGCCTTCGACAGGTGTGTGTTTCACTATTATCCCTCCTGACCCAACTATGTACCTCGTGTCAGGATCCGGAAAATCAATTGAATTTAGCCAGAAGTATGCCCATTCAGCCTCATGTGACCAAGTGACTCCTCCATCGGTGGTTTTTAGTGCACGCACCCCACTTCCGTAAGGAAGGCCATACCATACGGAGCCAACAGCATATCCGGTATCAACATTAATAAAATGGACATCATTCAATTCCGTGTCCGGTTCAATGGAAGAATTATCAATGACCCAATTCACACCTCCATCCGTTGTCTTTAATATGACAGAAAATTCACCTACAATAAAACCGGTATTCTGGTCAACAAAATGAACAGAGTTCAAATCATATCCAACACCAGGAGTATGAATAGTCCAGTTTATCCCTCCATTGGTCGTTTTTATAATATATCCATGATCACCTACCGCATAACCAGTGTTCGAATCAATAAAATATACTGAATTTAAAGGGTAAGGAGTCATTGAAATCTGACAGTTCCAGGTCGTTCCGCCATCCGTGGTCTTTACCACTACACCAGAAGAATTCCAGTTTCCACCTACCACATACCCTGTGTCGTGATCAATGAAATAGACTGACCTGAATCCTTCGGTGGTAAATGGGGGCAGCATCTGCCATTCCGCACCACCGTCTGTAGTCTTTAGTATAGTCCCACTATCGCCTACTGCATAACCGATATTTGCGTCTGTGAAAAATACATAATTTAAGGGATGTATTGTCCCTGATCTTTGGATAATCCAGTCTATCCCTCCATTTGTCGTTTTTATTATGGTTCCACAAAAACCGACAGCAAATCCCGTATCAATATTTATAAATTTAACACAATTAAGGTTGTTTCCTTGCGGTAATGGATTCTGCCATTGCCAATCCTGTGAGTATCCATAAATACTACCGAATATCAAGTATAAACAAAATAGTTTTTTCATGTGTTGTACGGTTTCTATTCTAAAGAAAAAGATAAATAACAAACTCTAAATATAAGATAATTTAATAACAAAAACATTATATATAGGAAAATTATTTCTTCAGGAACAGAGTAGTGTAAAGTGACTTTCATCCCGCCCGGGTGGCGGAATTGGTAGACGCGCTAGTTTCAGGGACTAGTGTTCTTACGAATGTGCAGGTTCGAGTCCTGTCCCGGGCACAAGATAAAAAAAGAGGGTGTCACAAATATGGCACCTTTTTTTTTGCGTTCAGGGAAGGCGTGATTCTTTACAAAACAAGTTCTTTGCGCGTATTCATCACACCAGAGTTACGGATTTGTAAGTTAAGGGGGCTCTTCAAAGCATAGGGGCGGTTGAATGCCTCCTGGGAGACCTTGAATTCGGCGGAGAGTAGGCGAATGACCTCTTTTGACAATCCTTTTTTATAATTAAGAATATCTGAAATAAGTCCTTTGCTTACACCCAGTATTTCTGCCAGATTTATCGCTTTCATATTTCGCTGCCTCATCAGGGAATGAAGAAGTGCGATTGGATCTATATCTCTGAACGAAGAATGTTCTGAATCCCATTTTTCAATTAACAGGGTCAGAAGGTCGATTTCATCCTTGATCTCCCGGCTCTTTGTCCGGATCGAGACAAGCGCCTCCAAATCCGAGCAATATTGTTTATATTGCCGGGCTGATTTAATTATCCTGTACTTTAAAGTTTCCATATCGTCGCTCCTAATAATCACTCACTTCATATTGTTTAACTTTATCACACAGTTTATCATACTCCGCATGGCTCCCTATCCACATGATGAACAGGTGTGCCATTTCATCACCGAAATAATACTTCGCGATCAATCTGTAATTGTTACCTCAGATGCTAAAAACGACTCTTTCACTCCCATTCCCTAATAAATCAGCCGTTCCAAAGGTTCTTTTGATATCATCCGGTTCGTCCCAATCGGCATATTTTATAATTGACAGCCAATTTTCAAATGACCTCTTTCCCGAAGGATGATGCTCATTGTACCTATTGATAGTTTCCCTTCTGATCAAATGAACTTTCGTGCAAAGATACAATAAAATTCAAGAAGTTCACATTTTGTGAACATTTTTTTATTTTCCTTCCACGATCCTGATCTCCTCTTCAGTCAAGCCATACAATCCATAGATAATCATATCTATTTCGGTCTCCAATGAGTCTGTGTTTTTCCAAGAGGCTGCTTGCTTTTCATTAATTATTTTATTAACCAGATCACAGATTCTTTTTCTATCCTCAGAAGGTGAATTATTGACAATAGGAAAATCCTTCAAATAAATGAATCCTGGTTCATAAAAATCCCCTCTGAGTTTTGGGAGGATTTGCTTAAAAAGGAAAAAAGTCAATTTTGAGTTTAAGATTGAGAGAAGGTAAAGGTCATCTAATGGGATTATAAAACATTTTTGATTTGTATATAGATGGTTTATATCAAATGTGAATTCTGGTCGCTTACAAATATTTGGATATATGATCTTGAACTTCTCAAATTCTTGAAAATAATCAACCGCGTCCTGTATCTCATACCATTGGTAGGAACCATGTTTTCTTCCCGACCAGTTGCCTAAATAGTCTTTTGGTCTGGGCATTAGTTGTGTCATAAAACCCTTCAAGTATTTTAGGATCGCTGGATACCTCTCAATTTCAATGCCCCTTCTCGTGAAGATAAGATATTTTCTGGATTTGGGTTCCTGGTAACGTTTTATATCCTTCCCAGCCAGAAATGGTTTTATTATCTCAGCACTAGATGGATCCTCTTCAATCAACCTTGATCTTATGCTTTCATCAATAACAAAAGCTTCGTTCAAACCCGTCAGAACTCCACGGAATATCTTACCTTTAGTATATTCATTCAAGGTTATCCCTTTGGATTTAATTTTATTAAACAAGTTCTGGATGCTGTCATCACGCAATATCCAACCTTCACTTTTAAGATTTTCGGTTTTAAGATGTGAGGCTTGATTTTCAACAAAGCGTAAAAGCCCTTCAGGAAAAGATAATGTCTTGAGCGATAATGAAAGGAAACTTCCTGAATCAGGTTCCTTTGAAATGTTCATGATACAGGGATAAGTAGTCGCTTCCTCGAAAACCGGGAGATCACCAAAATCCAAAAGTGTATGAATATTGAACATTTTAAGATAATCCCGTAATTGCATTCCGTAACCTGTCTTCATCCATTTGTTAGCGAAGATGAAGGTGAAATTTGCTTTCGGCCTTAGAATTTCAAGTCCCAATTCAACAAAATACACATAGAGATCAGCCGTTCCGGAGAAACACCTATAATTCGTCTGCAAGTATGGTTTGATATTGATTATCTCTTCTTGACGAATATATGGTGGATTCCCGATCACCACATCAAACCCCACAAAATCACCGTCATCATTGAGCACTTCAGGGAACTCGAACCGCCACTCGAAAGCATTCTCGTAGATCTTATTACTTTTAATCTCTTCCAGTTCCTTTTCGAGTTTTTGAATTTTTGTGGTCAGCTCTTTTACTTTCTTATTCCATGCATCCTTTTCTTTTTTAGTCTGATCGAAAAGATTGGTTTGCCGGGTGAGGTTGAAAAGATCGCCATTCAGTTTTCTGAGTTGAATCAGGCGTTTATCATTGGCAGCAACTTCGGTTTCAAAGTCCGACTTGATCGATTCGATCAACTTTTCCATTGACCGCTTTTCTGCCTTGGTCGTAGCATTCCGGTAAGTCATTACAGCCAGACGGTAACTATCGATGGTCCACTTGCTTTTCTTTAATGCCTGGCGGATATCAGCGTCGAGGGAATAGCGGGAGATCAGGGAATTCCCGCACTTGATATTGATGTCAATATTAGGAAGGGTTTGAAGTTCCCAGTTTTCAACTCCCCCGCCCCTGTTGGGGAGGGGGCCGGGGGGCGGGGCGTAATAGGCATTTTTCAGCAACTCAATCCATAACCGGAGCCGGCAGATCTTCACGGAATTGGGATTAATATCAACCCCGAAAAGGCAGTTTTCAATCAGGGTCCGCTTTTCATGGAACAAAGCCTCCTGGATGCGCTGGCTTTCATTATTACCGGGTAAATATTCAAACAAGTCTCCTTCTTCGTCGGTCACCACCAATTCGTCATTGGCAACTTCCACCCGATACTCTTTCAATCTCTTTCCGTCCCGGTCCGACAGTACTTTCAAATCGCTCTTTATGGCGATGATCTCGTTCAGCGCGGATACCAGGAAGTGTCCAGAACCGACAGCCGGGTCGCAAATCCGCAGACCGTTAATGATCCGGTTGGCCTCCTGACGATCGTCGATTTTATCATAAAGCTGATCAAGCGTTTCACAATTCCACCCCTTTGCTTCATTGAACTTCTGAACCACTGCTCTCCGGATCGTTTCCCTGCACATATACATGGTGATGAACCCGGGAGTGAAGAAAGAGCCGTCTTTATAACCGTTAATCTTTTCGAAAATCAAGCCGAGAACGGAAGCATTGATCAGCGTTTTATTATCTTCCTGGATATCTTCTGAGCCTTCCCCGGCGAAATCATAGGCATCGAGGAATTCAAAGAGATATTGGAGCCCGGGGAGCTTGCCGGTTCTTCTCTTTCCGTTGCTGTCTTTCAAAACCGTTGATGTAAGGATCGGGATCAGATCATGATCCTGCAGATTGCTGATGAAGATCGTAACCTGCTCAAGCTCGGTGGGCTCAAATAGAGAAGAATTCAAGTAAGGGATCCTGCTAAACTGCCTGGCCATGTCAGGATCTCTCTCCTCCGGTTTTTTGGCAAGGACTCGAAAGAAAAGGTTATCCAGATCATCATATTCGTCCACACGGTCACAAGTAAGGAATCGATAATCAGGATCACCTTTGTGATAACGGATCAGTTGAGCTTCCAACAGCTTAAGGAAAAGAATCCGGTTCAGCCAGGTAATTACCAGCTCTAACGATACATTGAACAGTCGCTCCGGATGGGATTCACCATAGACTGCTGGTTTAGAAAGCCGGGAGATCTTATCTCGGGTGTCTAGTTGAACGATTGTATTTTCGATCAAAGAACCGGGATCACGCTGTCCTTCCTTCTTTCGTTCAATGATCTTCTTACTACCGGATTTTGTTTCATTCAGACCGATGATATGCAGAAGCTCTGAATAGAACGACTTATCAAGTGTGTTGCTGTCATTGACAAATGGAAGTTTTAACAGATGCTCAGGTGAAAGAACCTTAAAGAGAGATATTAACTTGGCATCATCGGTCTTTTCGGTGTTTCGCAGAGGTTTATCGTAGTCCCTGAGATCAAACCAGGTGAATGGTATTTCCGTTTCAATTCCTTGTACAAATGGTTGCGCAATGGAATTGTAAAAAAAATCAGTCGATGTGCCCGAAAGGCGGCCCTGTTCGAAATCGGTGAACTGTTTGATGAATGCCTTGTTCTGAGCAAAAGTCTTTTCAAAGCAGACTGCATCGAAAATAAACCACTCAAAGACATTGGTTGCAATGAGGTGTTTTATCTCAAGATTTCCATTGGTGATCCTTTCCCTGAGGTAGTATAGAATGAGTTCGTAAAATGCCTTTGCTTTCAGGTCGTCCTTCCGGACCATTTCGGCTTTGTTGCCAGGCTTCTTTACCTCGACAAGGACCCCGGGATTACTTTTTGAATCTGCACCGTTATGAATGACAAGATCAGCCCGGTCTTTTGTGTTGATATAGTACCCTGATTGGTAATAGGTATCTCTGAGAAAGGTTCCCAGGTCATTCTTGTTGTGTTCCTCAGATTCGCTCTCATCAAGACCTTCCAGCAATAAAATGAGGTTTCGCTTGAAAGATTCAATCTCCGAGCGAGTTGGCTTTACCTTTAAGAAAGCCTTATTGAGAGACTTTCGCGGGTTTTGACAGCTTTCAATCATGATCGGCGGATTGGTATTCAAAAATAGAAAAGAAAAATGAATAGATAATTGAATCATACAGACATAAATCAGATATAGGCAAGTTCATGGCAGGGAAAACATAATTCTTCAGTTCTTTTTTTTTGCGTTCAGGGCGGGCGGCCATGTCACTGCATCGCGTCTGCGCCCGGCGCTAAGACAGCTCTCCGATCACGATAAGTCAGCGATGGTCACGCGCCGGCCAAGGCCGCTTATGCAGTGACATGGCTTTTACCGATCATTGAACCACAGGATCAATGGTTTAGAGAGATCACCAGTCTTTCAGGAAGGGTCGGATTGAAACAGCAGATAATCCATGATAAGACAGCCCGCCAATCCCGAAAGTCAGCGATGGTCACGCGCCGGCCAAGGCCGCTTATGCAGTGACATTTGGCTCTTATTTTTTGATGAATTTTCCCTGTTGTACTGAACTTTCACCCGTTACCCGCACAAAATAGACTCCGTCGGGTAAATTTCCAATATCAATTCTGGTAATTGATCCGGTGGTTTTCTGTTGAAGGAGTTCCTGACCGCTGAGGTTAAGGATGGACAGGTGACCTTATTATCACAGTCCTGTTGCACAGATGAAATATTGATCGGTTGAGTTGTATTATTGATTAAATATATCGATCCCTCGGAGTCGATGTCATCAATAAACAATGTATCGGGTTCGATGGTAACATCATCTGAAACTATTTGCCATGTTCTAGCCAATTGAGAAAAACTCATTGGCGGGTGGCCATGTCACTGCATCGCGTCTGCACCCGGCGCTAAGACAGCTCTCCGATCACGATAAGCCGACAATGGTCACGCGCCGGCCAAGGCCGCTTATGCAGCGACATGGCTTTACCGATTAATGAACCTCAGGATCAATGGTATAGAAAGACCACCAGCCTTTCAGGAAGGGTCGGATTGAAACAGCAGATAATCCCTGATCAGTGGTATTTCGTCGGGGTTGAGGCCGTTTTTGATCAACCAGGGAATATCTTCATCAAAGGCAGCGATAAGGTCCTCTTTTCTGGCAAGTTTGGTAGAAAAGCATTGGTTGTAAAGCGCAGCCGCCTTCCGGCGGTTTTTAAGGCACAGTTGAACATGACCGGCATTCATGAGGTCGTACGGTGAATCGGGGCTGGCGATTTCAAAGATTTCCCTGTAGGTGGCCTCTGCCAGATTGAGTTTACCGGTCACGAACTGGCAATAGGCAATCGGGCGCAAAGCTTTCAGATTTCCGCTCGAGTAAAAACCGACTTTGGAATAAACCTGCAATGCTTGTTCGAAATCTTTCAGATTGAGGTAGCATTGTCCGACCTGCGATTGGAGATTCAGATCTTCGGGCTGGAGGTTGGCGGCTTCCCTGAAATAGTCGAGCGCAGCGGTGTAATCTTTAAGCTTCATGCTGCACCATCCTAGTTTTTTCAGGATCCATAGGCGATCGGTATCAAACAACTCCGCTTTTTTATAATATTCGATGGCTTTTTTTAACTGGCCGGTTTTCTGGAAAGCATAGGCGATCTTCTCGTAATATTCGCCTCGGGGAGTTGATTTTCCGAGTAAGTACTGGTAGATTTCGATGGTTTCGTTGTAATGCTCTTTCTCCAGATAAAAAGAGGCAAGCCGCTCGGTAAATCCTTCTTTCTCAAAAAAAGTTTTATAAAAATAAAGCCCGCTGAAAATAAATTTTCGCTGGAAAGGATCTTCAAATTCCTCTTTCGACGGAAAGATCTTGAAAAAACGGTACAGATCCTGTATGTATTGGGTGAATATGGCATTTGACTGAAGCGATTGATCGAGCATCTGTTCTTCCGAGACCATCTCCTGCATTTGGGCAAATTCAGCTTCGAAGTTCGTGACGATCATACTTCTTTGTTGCGGGGGAATTGCCTGAAAGTTCAGGGCAAAGGAATATTTGTCGGAATTACAGATATAGAATGCCTTGGAAAGGCTTTCGAGTAATCGCTGATTGATCTCTTCACCTTCCCGGGAGGTTTTATTTATTTCGGGATGTTGTGGATAAAAGGGAACAAACCAGTTTGACATGGTATTGAAAAAGTCGAACCGTTTAAGAAGCTGGAAGGTGCTCATGAATACATCCGCTCCTTCAATCTGCATCCGGGAAAATTTTTCGATTTTCTCAAAGAGACCCGGAACCTCATCAACCAGATCTTTCCATCCGGGATTTTTCCCTTCCATATCTTCCTCTTCTTCCGGTTGATTCAGTTGAAGTTTGTCTTCGATTTTGGGCATCATCTTCTTCATTTCCGGGAGGACTTCTTTTTCGAATTCGCGATTGATCTTTTCGGTTTCACGTGCCATCAGTAATTGCAAAAGGATCAGTTCGATGTCCTTACCTATATTTTCATCGCGACTGAGGAGATCCAGTTTTTCCGTCAGTTCAGGATAGAAAACGATCCGTTTGTCATAGACTATTAACGCCAGGAGCAGACCTGTAAGCGCTCTCTGGTAGACCTGGTCCTGACGGTCTTCGCTGAATTCAATAAGAAGAAGGAACTTCCTGATGTCGAAATAATCCAGAAGGCTGAGTGAGATAGCGCTGACGATCAGACATTTATCATGCCACTCAACGGTTTCCGACTGAATGATCTTTCGGATCAGGTCGATATGGTACTCCCCATAAATATTTGAAAGCCAGATCCAGTGAAAGATCGAATCCATTTCGGAGGTCAGGCGTGAAGAGGGACCAGCAGGTCTTTCCTGTTTTACCTCGCTTTCTTCGATCAAACGGTCTAATTCACGTTTAAAGAAAATATCATCGATATGAGCGGAAACGGTCATGGGGTCTTCTCCGAGTTTATGGTTAAGCGACCAGGTTTCCTGCTTTCTCACCGGCAAGAACGGCATGATAAGGACAGATCTGATTTCATCAGCCATGCCAAGCAGTGAGGCGGAGAGATTGTTCAGGATGACCGATTGTTGCGGATCTTTATATCCGTCGTATACATAACGAAGAAGGGTTTTGTAATTATCGGTCAGGGTTTCGAGCTGGTAATAAAAATCCATCTTCGAGCTGAAACGAATGAACTGTGTAAATTCATCCAGGACGCTTTTTATCCGGTGTTCATATATGTTTTCACACAATCTGTAGTATCGTTGATCAATTTCCTCGCGGGTCATAGACTGATCTTTTTCCTGTTATAAAAGTACCACTTTTTTAAATACGGGAAATTTTCATTCCGGAGAGTGCATTCCCTGCAATTTATTCCGGGTCAGCCAGCCAAAAAATCCGTTCGAAGCGGGAGCCGATACTTTTGCCTTTACCTTCTTCTCCCAACAGCCCCCGGTTTAAGCGGAGAGTATTCGCACTAAAGGGCGGGGGCTCTTCAAGTATCCCATTTCAATTCAGTTGTTAACCAGGGAAAAACCAAGTCATGAACAGATAACCGGTTTGATGGCTAGAATCTCACGCCGGTAGTTACAATGATTGACTGGATATTATCGCTATCCATATTATGAAAGATGAGATTTCCGGGGGCGGAGTTGATATGACGGTATTCAACGCGTATATAGCCGATTTGCACAGGTTTATATTCAAATCCAAACCCGAATCCGTAGGTCAGCAGTCCGCGTACCTTTTCTCTGTATTCATATTTTCCGGACAAGAATCCATCCGGGTCGTTGAAGAATTCGTATCTTCCCATGACCGCGAAGTGGTTGGCGAAGGGTACGCGGGCCTGGAGAAAACCTGAAAACATCGTCGCATTCCGGTTGGTATCGGGCGGAAGATGGGAATTGGTTTGGGCTGCAAAATCAAGCTGACCGGCAAGTTCCAGGAACTTTACCGGAGTGTAGGTCACAATAAGGTTGTTATACCAGATATTATTGTCAGTTTCTGCATCCTTGAGGGCCTGGTTGCCAAAGTAATTATTATAGGTTATCGAAAGATTCGGGATGGGTTTGTAGTTTAACAAGATCATTCCGGCCAAATGGGTATTTTTTCCATAGGCCACGGAATAGGGATTACCAATGACTAATCCGACCCGGAAATTTTCCAACGGTTCATAGGTCACCTTAACGCCCAACACACTTCCGGGTTCATAATATCCCCCGATCGTAACGGAACTGAACTGGTTAAGCACCGGCCAGGTCGATTCATAACCGACCGGGTTGAACATATAACCTATGTCGATCCACAGATTTTTAACGATCCTGAATCCGAAATTTGCCTGCCGCAGGTTTTTAATGAACTGGGCGCTGGGTTCGGCAAGCAGATTCGGTGCATCTCCGAATTGAATGGCAAGTTTTCCCCTGACTTTCTCCGCATTATAATATATCTCGATGGCAGCCAGGTTAAGACGGATCTGATCCATTACCGGGCAATTGGCAGAAAACGGGACTATGTTGGAAGTGTCATATCTGCTTTTTAAAACCTGATTGTTATAAGCATCGATATAGAACCCGAAAGTGAAATTCTTCAGCCGGTTGAATATTTTGTTTTTTACTTCGCTGGTCAGGCTATCGACTTTATTCTGTGCGTGTAAAGAAAAGCACAGTGTCACGAACAAGAATAACAAACAAGTTCTGAGAATGGTCAATGTCCTGAGATCAGTTCTTTTCATGGGAAAAATGCGAAGTTAGCAGATCCATATGTTAGCGGTCATCTCCAGCCTCCTCCGAGAGCGCGGTACAGGGTTACCAGTGAAGTCAGTTCATCGCTTTGGGCAACGGATAACTTGATCTGGGATTCAAACAGCAGTTCCTGGGCGTTGATGACATCAAGGTAGCTGGCATATCCTGCGTTGTACAACTGGTTCGAGAGGTCGAAGGCTGTTTGTGCGGCGTTGACAGTGACTTGCTGGCTTTGAACGATACTGTGACGTTTATCTACTTCAAGGACGGCATTCGACACCTCCATGAGTGAGGTGTTGATGGTTTTCTGGTAGGTGAGCAGCATCTCTTCTTTTTGGGCTACGGCTTTCTTATAGCCCGCCCTTAGTTTTCCTCCTCCGAAGATCGGTGCAACCAGGTTTCCGAGCGCACTATAGATCAGATTCGTCGGAGAAAAAGATCCGCCAATGGATGCTGAAATGCTCAGGGTGGGTAACATATTAGCCCGGGCGACCCCGATATTGGCATTTGCTGCAATGAGTGTCTGTTCCGCCACAATAATATCCGGGCGACGGACAATAAGCTGGGCAGGGATACCAGGGGTGGAGATCTCAGGTACGTTTAACTGGTCGAGCATGGGGCGTCCTCTTTTAATTGAATGGGGAGGTTCTCCGAGTAGTATGCTCAGCGCGTTTTCTTTTTCTCCGATCTTCATCTCCAGAGTCGGGACTTCAGTCATTGCCAGCGCAAGTTCTGCCTCTGCCTGAGACACAACCAATCCCGATGCAGTTCCGGCGATCATTTTAGCTCTTACCAGGGCGAGTGATTGTTCGCGGATCTTGATATTTTCGCGGGTAATTGACAGTTCATTATCCAGTTCCAAAAGATCGAAATAAGCGGCAACGATATCATGGATCAGCGTTATCCTTACCGATTGCTGATAAGCGATGTTCCCGAAAAGGTTCGCACGGGCTGCTTCTTTCGATCGTCTCAGTTTCCCCCAGATATCGATCTCCCAGCTAAGACTGCCATAAGCCTGGAGGGTGCTATATTCCGAGGATTGACCCGTTGTCGGAACGGTTTGCTTCTCCCAACCGCCATTGGCAACGGCATTCAACTGTGGCCACTGGTTTCCCCGAGCTTCTTTAAACGCTGCTTTGGCTTGTTCAATCCTTGCAAAAGCGATCCGGATATCATAATTATTCTGAAGTCCGGTATTCACCAGCCGCTGGAGGACCGTATCCTTGAAAAGTTTTATCCATTCTATATTAGCCATGCTAAGAGTATCGGAACTTTGAGCAAAGCGATAAAGGCTGTCAAAGCGCATGGCCGGCCGCTTATAATTCGGACCGACTTTACATCCGCCTGAGGCGAGGAAGAGGATCAAAAAGAATACCGGGGTGAGAAATTTAAAATGTCTGCGGATCATATTTTTTTCGATTGAACGATTTACAATTGAATCTTGAATTTATCAGGGCATCATCTTACCTTAGGATCATGATGGTTTATTTTCATCCTGGTGCGTGTGATCACGGATCAATGCGGGATCCGGATCATTCCCTTTTTTTTTCTTCCATCGGTTCTCGATCTTCTGAAATATCACATACAGGGACGGAATGATCAGAACCCCGCACAATGTGGCAACGATCATTCCTCCAAAGACGCTGGTACCGAGTGCATGACGGCTGGCAGCCCCGGCTCCGGAAGCAATCACCAGGGGGAAGACACCAAAGATGAAGGCGAATGAAGTCATCAGGATCGGCCGGAAACGGAGTTTTGCTCCTTCCAACGCCGAATCGAGCAATGGATGTCCTGCATCGTGTTTCTGTTTCGCAAATTCAACGATCAGGATGGCATTTTTCGCTACCAGGCCGATCAGCATGATCAGACCGATCTGGGCATAGATGTTATTCTGCAACCCCCTTATCCATTGAAGTCCCAGTGCTCCAAAGACGCCAAACGGAATGGCCAGAAGAACCGGAATGGGTAAAAGCCAGCTTTCATATTTGGCCGCAAGCAGGAAATAGACAAAAATGAAGCATAATGCAAAGATATAGGGAGCCTGTCCGCCGGAGATCAGCTCTTCCCGTGTCATCCCCGAATATTCATAACCATAGCCAAAGGGAAGCGTTTTCTGTGCCACTTCCTTGACCGCTTCAATACCCTGTCCGGTTGATGATCCGGGCGGGATCCCGATGGTAAAGTCGGCAGAACTGTACAGGTTAAACCTCTTTACAATATCGGGGCCCTGGGTATGGGTCAGTGAGACAAGGGTTCCCAACGGGACCATTTTTCCTTTATCACTGCGTACATATACTTTTGAGATGTCTTCCTTGTTGGCACGGTAAACCGCATCTGCCTGAATGATCACCCGGTACGATTTTCCGAACTTGTTGAAATCGTTGACATAGTAACTCCCGAACAAGCTTTGCAGGGTGGAATAAATGGAGTTCACGGGCACTCCCATGGTCTTTGCTTTCTCTTTATCAACAGTAAGTTTGATTTGCGGAATGTCATTACGGAAAGGAGAGAAGATGCTGGTCAACTCTTTCCTTTTTGATAATTCCTGGTAAAAGCCTCCGACGACCTGGGTCATCTTATCCAGTCCGGAACCTGACTTATCTTCCAGTTGCAATTCCAGTCCTCCGGTTTTCCCGAGTCCGGAAATAGCCGGAGCATTGAAAGACATGCATATTCCGCCGGCGATTTTCGAAAGTCCCACCTGAAGTTGCTTGATCAGTGCCTGTGCATGGAGATTTTTGGATTTACGTTCTTCCCATGGAGTGAGTTTGACGAATGCCATTCCGTTGGTAGTACTGACCGAGTTATCGAGGATGGAATAACCCGGGATCATTGAATAAGCTTCAACACCCGGTAATTTGGCGATCAGGGCCTCTACTTCTCTTGCCACCTCATCGGTCTTGTCGAGCGAATATGCTTTCGGTGTATTGATATTAACAAAGAAATATCCCTGGTCTTCTTCCGGAAGGAATCCGGAAGGGAGGAATTTCATGATAAAGACCAGAAGCACCGTGATGATGGCCAGAAACATCAGCGGCCGTGCAAGATGATGGGTGAAATTAGTCACGATCTTCATGTATCCGTGGGTGGTTTTCTCAAAACCACGGTCAAATCCCCTGAAGAATTTTCCGATCAATCCTTTTTTATCCTTTTTAGGTCTTAACAGGATGACACAAAGCGCGGGGCTGAGGATCAGCGCCAGAACAGCGGATATTAGTATCGAGGAGATCAGCGTTAATGCAAATTGTTTGTACATGACCCCGGTTGTTCCTCCCAGGAAAGAAACGGGAATAAACACTGCGCAAAGCACCATGGTAATAGTCAGGATGGCGCCGGTGATCTCCTTCATTGTTTTCCTGGTCGCTTCGAGCGGAGTGAGTTTTTCGCGGTCGATCTTTTCCTGCACCGCTTCAAGGACCACAATAGCATCATCCACCACGATCCCGATTGCAAGGACCAGTGCAAACAAGGTCAGCATGTTGATGGAAAATCCCAGGAAGGCAAAGGCAGCCAGGGCTCCGACCAGTGAAACCGGAACGGTAATGGCAGGGATCAGGGTGGCGCGCCAATCCTGGAGAAAGATAAATACCACGATAAATACCAGGATAAACGCTTCCAGCAGTGTTTTCAGCACTTCTTCGATCGAGGCAGTGACAAATTCGACGGTGTCCATCCCTTTGGTATAGGTGATCCCTGCGGGGAATTCTTTTGCCAGCTGTTCCATTGTTTCGTCGCATTGTTCGCGAACTTGAACGGCATTGGATCCCGGTGATTGATACACCCCGATCAGGGGAGCTGTTTTTCCGTTGAACCGGCTTATCACATCATAGGTCTTCAGGCCAAGTTCGATCCGGGCGATATCTTTCATTCTGACGATAGAACCATCCTGATTCGCTTTTATGATGATATTTGAAAATTGTGTTTCATCGACCAGACGTCCCTGAACGCGTATCATGATCGACATCTCCTGACCTTCCATCGAGGGTGATTTCCCGATTTGCCCCGCGGCGGCCTGTACGTTCTGATCTTTGATGGCCGATTGAACATCCTGTACCGTCACCCCGAGGCCGGCCATCCTCTCAGGATTAAGCCATAGCCGCATGGCATAGTCATCGCCTCCGAGAAGGCTGGCATCTCCAACGCCTTCGATTCGTTTTAAAACATTGATGATGTTGATATTGATGTAATTGGAAAGGAACTTCGCATCATAAGCGGTATCATTGGAAACAAGGGCGTACAACAGGAGGATACTGGGCGACTTTTTTAAAACGGTCACCCCTCCCTGGGTCACTTCCACCGGCAGGACGTTCATGGCACGCTGGGTCCGGTTCTGAACATTAACCGTAGCCATATCCGGATCGGTCCCGACTTCAAAATACACGATGATGGTACATGAACCGTCGTTTGCGCAAAGCGAAGTCATGTAAGTCATATTATCCACCCCGTTGATCTGTTCTTCAAGCGGAACTGCCACGGTTTTTTGCACATCTTCGGCATTGGCGCCCGGATAATAGGCAGTGACCTGAACAGTGGGAGGAACAACATCCGGATACTGGGAGATCGGGAGAACAGACAAACTGATCAACCCGACCAGGGTGATCAGGATCGCAACGACAGACGACAGAATGGGCCGGGTAATAAATTGCTGAAGCATCTTTTTCGATTTACGGTTATGAACTGAAACTTTTCCTGGTTAATCACTGACAGGTATCTGGGGGACAGTCAATGTATCAGGAACCATAACGGGAGTTACCTGCATCCCTTCCTGAAATTTCTGGAAACCCTCAAGCAAGATACGGTCCCCGATCTTCAGGCCTTTATTTACAATATATTTATTGCCGATTCCCCGTCCAAGAAGGATCGGAACGCGGTTTACCTTGTTTTCCTTATTCACCAGAAAAGCGAAATTTTTTCCCTGGATCTGGGTGGTAGCTCCCTGGGGAATGAGTATCCCGTTCTCTTCTTCATAAAGCACCAGGTTGACGTTGGCAAAGTTTCCGGGTTTGAGAAGTCCGTTAGGATTTGGAAATACCGCACGAAGGGCTATGGTTCCGGTTTGCGGATTGATATCCCTGTCGATGAAATCGATCGTTCCGGTATGTTCGAAAAGGAGGTTGTCTGAAAGGGTAAGGAATACCTTGAATACATCTTTCCGGTCTTTTATCTCCACTTTATGTTTTTCCCAGAAGCGCATGATATTCAGATAGTCGTTTTCACTCATCTGGAAGCCTACATAAATGGGGTCGACGGAGGAGACGGTCGATAAGAGAGTGCTTTCTCCCTTCCCGACGAGGTTGCCGGGACGGACATTACATGCCCCGATATATCCCGCAATGGGAGAGGTCATGGTGGTATAGGAGAGATTTAATTTTGCCTGTTGGAGGTTTGCCCTTGAGCTGGCAACCAGAGCCCGGTCCTGCTGTTCGGTCGTTACCGCCTTGTCATAATCATTCTGGCTGATGGCATTGGTCGACAACAGGGGTTTCAGCCGCGCTACATCCAGTTTTGCCTTTTCCCAGGCAGCGATCTTGTTATCCAGATCGGCTTCTGCAAATTTCAGATTATTGATATACTCCTCCTGTTCGATAGTGAAAAGAAGCTGGCCTTTATTTACCATGGAGCCTTCCTGAAAGGACCAGTTTTGAAGATAACCTGACACCCGGGCACGGATCTCCACCGTCGGTATCCCGATCGCCTGTCCGACCATCTGAAGATAGATGGGAATATGAGCGCCCGTCAGCTCCATGACTTGAAGAGGAGGAGGTTTCTGTTCTTGTTTGTTTCTTGATTTACATCCCGGCAGAAGGACGTTTAAAAACGGTAATAAAACGATCATCAGAAAGATAATCCGGAGGTACTTTTTTGTCATTTGAAAAGAATTTAGAACCGGGACGCAATTTACTAACATTTATGAATCCTGCAAAGAAACATTCACCTTTTAACAACATATGATCCGTAAACTTTGCTAAGACCGGTCTGCGGCGGGGTTGACAAAATACGGATACTTTAAATTTTGCACTATTTTTGTCCCGTGAAATATTTTTTAATGTGCGCAGTACGGATATCTACCTGACCTTTTCTCTCGTTTTTATGTTTTTGATTCCATCCCTGTCCTTTACACAAAACGGGGATCCGGAGTTCAGCAGGAACATGATTTTCGAGGTCCCCTTTATTCCCGATCCGCAATCTTTCAATAAAAACGGAAATGAGATCTTGACGGAGATGGCAAAAGAGGTTCTGAAAGAGCCCCGGAGGGTGAGGATCAGGATCAGTTTTGATCTGCAGATCCGTCTGGCACGGGATACTTCCGGAAAAATGCTGATGAAGATCAGCACCCTCCGACCGATGACAGACGGTGATACCCGTTACCGTCTTTTCGACATTTCGGAGGTACTGATCCCTTCACGGATGAACTTGCGGATCAGGATGAATAATGAGCGGGACTCCTCGGGTCCCCAGGAGGTGCAAATTACAAACCGCCCATTCGGAGTCATCGATGAAGTGCTGACCGGGGACGATTGGCTTTTATTGGACCCCCGCACCGATTCGATTGTTGTCAGTTCCGTTGAATTGTTTTATGACGAGGAAGCCAGGAATACTTTCTTCCTTCGGCTGGATCAGATCGACGATTACTATGCTTCCGGTGCGTTATTGGACTCCCTGGATCGCCTGGCACGATCGGTCAGCCTGACAGATTGGTCGCAGATCCCCGTCAATTATTTCCGTATCCGTGAGATCGTTCACGCCATCGACCTGATGGAAAAGCGAAAATTCCCTGAAATTCTTTCCTTGCAGGATCATGATCCATTGAACTGGATCGGATCTTTTACTGCTGCGGATAAATATTCGCGTAGCCTGACGTTCACGTTTTATGATGAACTGATGAAATCGGGCGCTATCCCCGGAGGGGAAAATATCGGGTATATCTCAGATTATTTCGTTTCGCGCGTATTGAACTACATTGAACTGTCAAATACGATAGATGAGATCAACGGGGGAATTTATGCGGACTGGCTTGATAATTATTTTCAGTTCCGTGTTTTTGATGATGAGGCCGGGATTGCGGATCTGATTGCCCGGAAAATGTATCCCGATGCCAGTCAGGATACCGTTATGAAGTTTATTGCGTCGAACCTATATTCGGCTTACCGTCGAAAGTCGGCAAGTCTGATCGATCAAAACCATTATGCCGATGCCTATGCTTTAATGAAGCATGGCTTGCAGTTCCGTACATGTTTTAATTATTCGACAGGGATCGCGGAGGATGAGATCATCCATATAGCTGCGATGGGAATTTATAATTCGTTTATCGGAATCGCCAAAACATGCCTGGAGGGAAGGAATTATGCGATGGCTGAAAGCTATCTGGGTAAAGCGGTTGATTACAGGAGCAGAAATGGCGGAATTAATTTTTCTGATTCGCTGTACAACTCAATTTTCAGTGACTTGTTATTTATGCGTCTTAGTGATTGTGACAGTCTGCTTGCGGAAAAGAGATATGTCGAAGCCTTATCGTGTTATATTTATGCCGGGCAGTTATACGACACAAATCAATGTATTCCCATCAGGGAAAGACTGGAGCAAAAAAAGAGGGAAGCGGGGTTCAGACTTCTCCTGGAAGTTATCAGTAGTACCATCCAGTTGAATGGAAATTTGTGATGAATCAGCCCCCTCCCGACCAGCCCCCTCCTGAACTCCCTTCATCAGCCCCCTCCCAACCTCCCCCACCCGGGGGAGGGTTTTGATACTAGACACGATATCTTTGCCCTTACTTTTTTTTTCCCACGTAGGGGAGGGGGGGGATTTTCTTCACGTGAATTTCCAAAGGCGGATTTGGTTTTAATTATTTAATTTATAATTTTGAGCATTGATTGATTTTCCGGCAGATAGTATTAACTTCAATTACTGTTGGTGTAGAATCCGTAATAGGTGCATTCAGCTTGAGGTTTCGAATTAATGATGGTATAATTTTGTAATTAAAAACAGGGTTTTTCAAGTAATGTTAATGTTAGAAAATTTTAATATATTCAATTGGAGGAGAAAAATATGAAAAAACTATTCTTTTTTTTAGTCGGGCTATTCATGTCAATTATTGGTTTGGCCCAACCTTGTTTGCCAGATGGGATAACATTAAACGAACAAACGCAAATCGACAGCTTTCCGATAAACTTTCCCAACTGTTCCGAGATTGCTGGTGATGTGATTATCAATGGGCACAATATCACAAATCTCTATGGATTAAATGCTGTAACTTTCATCGGCGGACAATTGGCAATCGTAATGAATGATTCCCTGCAAACCCTTGCCGGGCTTGAAAACCTGGTATCTGTTGGCGGATTACTATCAATTTATGATAATCCTGTACTGAATAGCCTGTCGGGATTAGAAAGACTCGAGAATGTTAAAGAAGATTTAAAGATCTTTATGAACAATCTCCTGCCAAATCTTTCCGGACTGGATTCTCTTAGATTTATCGGAGGAGTTTTGCAAATTTGTAGTAACAACGAATTGAACAGTTTGGATGGCCTGGGATCCCTGGACTCTATCGGTGGTGATATTGGATTTTTGGATAATCCCGTGCTATCCGATCTTAATGGGTTGAATGGATTAACTTCTATCGGTGGTGAAATTTATTTTTCTGATAATAATGCCCTGACCACTCTAAAGGGTCTTGACAATATTGACACTGCATCCATCGAAAGTTTAATTATTATTAACAACAGCCATTTAACAACCTGCGCCATTAAAAGTATTTGTAATTTCCTGACGATTCCTTTTACTTATACGGAAATTCATGATAATGCACCTGGCTGTAACAGTGAAGAAGAAGTTGATACTGCCTGCTTGACTCTTTCCATTGATCACAATAAAAATCTAGAAATATTTTCGATCTACCCGAACCCGGTCTACGATAATATTACAATTGAATCATCCGTAATTCATCCTTACAGTAATCTCTGTCTTATAAACCTCCAGGGCGATGAATTGATTAACCTCAAAATTAAAGAGAAAAAGACAAGTATAAATCTTATTGATTTACCAGGTGGCATTTATTTTTTAAGAATTACATCTTTAAATTTGGTAAATACTTTTAAAATCATAAAGAAGTAGGAAGGAAAGGAAAAAATAAAACAGTGCGCAACGGTTAGCAATATTAGCAAGAGAAAATGAGACGAACTTCTAATATTTCAGGGAGTACTTAAATCACATAAAAACAGCCAAATAATAATCCCTTCCGAGTTATTCTCAGAATATTTTTATTCAAATGACCTTTTTATTTCAAAATCCGGTAGAGTCATAATATCCAATCCTGATAAAATTAAAAATGATACAGCTTTCATATCAGTAAATTTAAAAGGAGATAAAAATCTTTCACAAACTCTTAAAATCCCATTGAATTATAAGGGCACCCTGATTCTTGATTACTCTGGTCAGAATGGAACACGAGGTGAAAACGGAGAAGATGGGTGAATCTCTACAGATACTTTTAAAATTGATATCCTTTCCTCTAAACTGATAATAATGTCAAATGGCGGAAATGGTGGTGATGGAGGACAAGGAACGAATCGAAGAGGATGTGTCAAACCTCGATTTTCTTCACGTGAATTTCCAAAGGCGGAATTGGAGGGTATAATAACAATAAAAAAAAGTAAAAAGTAGATTTAAGCCCAACCCAATTTCAGTGCCGGTTGATAGTGTCGACCACCGCAATCCCTTTCAGTCCATATTGCCACCGCTGTACCACATTAATTAGAAGTTACATCATGAGAAGCAACCGGTGTAGAAAATATGAAAATGAAAATTTTTATATCGACCATTGATATAAAAATTATTGCACCGTACTGCCTGGATCGCAACCATGTTGGAATTTGATGATCGCCTGAGGTTTATCCAGTACAATTTGGGAATAGTCGTATGTGAGTACATGTAATGCGGTCATGGCGCCTGCCCACTCGGATGGAACGGTTATGCTGACGGAGCCGGCATTGCGGGAGACATGATCGCGGTAGACCATTACTCTGTTGGTATTGCAATTGACAAGGATGAAGGTGAGTAATGAAGCCATTTCATCGGGATTTCCGGTATTCGGATCCCAAGTTATCTCCATGATGTGGTTTGGCATGGCAGTAATCTCCACTCCAGTAATTGTGCTTCCTTCAAGGTCACAGAAAACAACCTTCGTATGATCAAGAACCGGAGGATCACCGGTAAAGGCATTCTTCAGGTTGATCCCGACAATTTTATTGAAGGAGGACCTGTCGAAGAGGATATTGGCATAGACCAGCTTTATGAGTGGTGCGACCTGACGGACAAACTGAATTATGGTTCGCATCTTGGATCGTTGTTTAAGCTGGGCAGGTGTTTTTGGATTCTTTTGATTTGACGGTTTGGAACTCATTATAATTTTGCCATATCGTACATAAAATACGGCGTTTCCGAATGATTTCCGGATCTCGCCAATAAATGGATTTTGAACAATTGCCATTGTGGAAAAATTTAAGGTTAATACTCTGTTTTCAGACTGAACGGATATGGGTACAGTAACCTGGAATCCTGATCGTCGGGCAATAAAGATAATATCAATCAGACGGAAAACCTAACAAAAACCTGAAAATTTTAACGATATGTATGATTTTTGTTCATTTTGCTTCGGGATGCTTGTGAGATCAGCCCCCTCCCAACCTCCCCTGATCAGCCCCCTCCCAACCTCCCAACAGCCCCCTCCCAAGGGGGTGACTAATAAGTATAGATCAAGGATTGGTTTTTGACTGAATTTCAACA